>Ga0194138_10000023_pt1 | contig 70949 bp, 69 predicted proteins | sample TARM_MetaG_T2_14_FD_134022 | JGI IMG/M metagenome (GOLD analysis project Ga0194138, IMG submission 134022) | Freshwater microbial communities from Pennsylvania, USA, analyzing microbe dynamics in response to fracking - TARM_MetaG_T2_14 (version 2) | ecosystem: Environmental > Aquatic >...
CCATTAAATATACTATTATTATATCATAATAATATCAAAAAGAAAAGACAAAAAAGAAAAGTAGCTAAAGTTTTTCACTTCAGCTACTTTGTCTACAGTCTGAAAGTACCAAGTGGTACTTTTTTTAGTATCGTTATCTATTTCTACCTTGTCCTTTGTTCATGCCATGGCCAGTACCGTCTAGAGGTCCGTTGCCAGCACCTTCACCATTTCGAAGGCCATTTCCGCTCTTTTCGCCATAACCTTCACCGTTTTTCAGACCATTGCCTTCACCAAACGCCAAGCCTTCTCCTTTAAACATCATGCCTTGGGCATTTCCTCTACCCGTACAGTTTAAGCTTTGTTCTTCCATTCTAGCTAGAATCTCATCGGCTTTTTCTTGAGTGATGCGCTCTTCTGCTACGCGTCTTTCAAGAACTTCTTTCTTTTGCTCTAGGAGCTCTTCCTTGAAAGCTTCTAAAACACCTTCCGCTTCCGCAATTTCTCCGTAGGTTTGTCCTTCCTCTGTTCTTAAGGCGTCTACCTCTTCAATGCTAAGACCTGTGATGGCAGAGACCGCTTCTTTTGGTGAGTCATACTTGGCTGCTGCAAAGACGGTGAAAGAGGTGATCCCCATGGCCACCATCAGTGCACTAGCTGTGACAAGATTTCTTACTTTTTTCATGTTCATTTCCTCCTTAATTTGTGTGGTTTTCTTTTACACTCTTACTGTACCAAGAGGCTGTGTCATTTTTTTGTTTTTTTCAAGGTACTTTTTTGTTTTATGTTCCAATCCTTCACAAAAAAAACAAACTTCTTTTCTATGATAAAATAGAAGAAAGTACCAAGATAAAGGATGTGCACAACATGAAAATTCTCATTGCAGATGATCATCAACAAATTACTTCTATCTTAAGTGAATATATTAAAAATGAAGGGTATCTACCTACCGTGGCTTATGATGGAGAAGAAGCCCTCAGGTATTTTAAAAGTGAGCCCTTTGATCTTGTTTTGTTAGATGTGATGATGCCAGAGCTAGACGGGTTCCAGGTCTGTCGAGAAATTCGCAAAACTTCTAACGTTCCCATTATTATGATTACGGCAAGGGGAGAAGACTTTGAACGTATCATGGGATTAGATATTGGCGCAGATGACTACATCGTCAAGCCTTTTTCACCTGGAGAAGTCATGGCAAGAGTACGCGCCATCTTAAGGCGTCTTACACCAGAAAAAAAGCCTTCAACATCCACCATCATTCATGATAATTTACTGATCCATGTAGAAGATTTCTCCGTTGAAATTGATGGAGAGCCTATTTCACTTACAAAGAAGGAAACTGAGCTTCTTTATACTCTGGCTGAAACTCCTGGCAAACTCTTCACCAGAGACAACCTATTAAACAGTTTATGGGGATATGATTACTATGGCGATCCAAGAACTGTGGATTCTCATATCAAAAGACTTCGATCCAAAGTAGATCACTACCCTCATCCCAAATGGGAGATCAAAACCGTTTGGGGCATGGGCTATAAGTTTGAGGTGCACGATGAAGCATAAAATCACGAGAAAGTTGCTTTTGTTCATACTTTCTCTTCTGCTCCTATTCTCTGTGCTCATGGGCGTCTTGTTTACACGTCTTTTCAGCAGCTATACGTTAACTTACCAAAAAGAAGAACTCCAAGACCGTGCAGAAGCCATTTCTCAAAACTTAAGCTCATTTCTCCAGGAAGAACAAAGGAGTGGTCGTGGCATGGGCTCTGGAAACATGGGTAGTAGTCATATGGGCGGTTACATCCCCGTATTAAGGGCACTGGAAAGCGTTGTTAGCGGACATGTATGGGTGGTGGACCAAGAGGAATCGTTGATTCTTGAGACCCGAGGTCGAGAAATTGAACAACGATCTTTACCTGAAGGAGCCAACCTCATCATTGAGGAAGCATTAGAAGGTTCTGTTGCCTTTAGTGAAGATTTTAGTGGTCTATTGGATGTCCAAAGTCTTACCGTAGGCGTGCCCATAATCGGCCATGATCAAGGGATTTTAGGTGCTGTACTTCTCCATACACCCATCACCAGCATCGAGTCTTCCATTAAAAGTGGCATGAATATCCTCCTTCTTAGCAGTGCTCTTGCGCTGATCAGCGCCATGGTCTTTGGCGTGATCTTTTCTTTAAAATTTGTGGCTCCTTTAAAAAAGATGAACAAAACAGCCTATCTTTTATCCAAAGGTGATTACCAAGCCAAAACTGGCGTAGACCAACAGGATGAAATTGGGGAACTAGCCAGAGAAATTGATGCTCTTTCGTATAAACTTCATGAAGCCTCGCAAGAATCTTTGCGTCTTGAAAAAAGCCGCCAAGATTTCATCTCCAGCGTTTCTCACGAGCTGCGCACCCCAGTAACGGTGTTGCGAGGGTCCCTAGAGGCCCTTGAGGACAAAATTATCAAAGAGCCCCTACAAGTTGAAGCCTACCACCACCAGATGTACCTGGAGGTGCTTGCCTTGCAGCGTTTGGTGGATGATCTATTGAACCTAACTAGGTTGCAAAACCCTGACTTTAAATTTGACAAGGAGCTGATCAATCTGTCCATGGTCCTCTCTGATGTCACCAAAGCTGCAGAGTCTTTAGAACCTGAAAAACAGTTGCGCCTCCATCTGGAAAGCCCCTATGAAACGCTCCCAATACTAGGGGACTATGGACGTCTTCGCCAGATGTTTTTGGCAGTGCTTCACAACGCCCAAAAGTTCTCCATGCATCACGGGGAAATTTTCATCACTGTGGAGCAAGCACCCGCACACGTTCTTGTGAAGATTCGAGATCAAGGCATGGGCATGGACCCAGAAACCCTCAGCCATATTTTTGATCGATTCTATAAAAGCACCCATAAAGAAAATGCTAAAGGCACAGGTCTTGGCTTGGCCATTGCTTTAGAAATTGCCAAACGTCATGAGGTAAAACTTCAAGTAGAGAGCACCTTAGGCCAAGGCACCACCTTCTTTTTCTATTTCCCCAGGTAGCTTCCCCTTGAAACTGGGCCCCATCTAGTGTAAACTTAGGGAAGCACAAAAGTAAGTCGTAAAAATTCAGTGTTGACACATTGAAGAAATATGATATACTAGTACAGTACAAGAAGAAACCACCGTTTCTCACCCTACGACTCGCGTTGTATGGTCACAATTCATTTCTTAAGTGAATTCGAGGACGGTCTATGCCGTCCTTTTTTAGCGTCTTGACGTTAAGAAAGGCAAGATAACTCCGGAGGTGAAAGTTATTAAGCAAAACAACCCAATCAATTTTGAAATAAGAGAAAAAGAAGTTAGACTTATTTCTAGTGAAGGTGAACAGCTGGGAATCCTTTCTTCAAAAGAAGCCCTAAGAATGGCAGAGGATCAAAATCTTGACCTGGTCATGATTTCCCCCACAGCAAAACCACCTGTATGTAAAATTATGGATTATCATAAGTTTACCTACGAACAGGCCAAGAAGGAAAAAGAGGCCAAAAAGAACCAGAAAGTCATCACTGTAAAGGAAATTCGCTTTAGCCCAAAGACAGAAGAGCACGACATAACCATTAAGGCCAACAAAGCAAGAGAATTCCTAACCGATGGCGACAAGGTGAAGGTCACCGTAAGATTTAGAGGCCGTGAAGCCGCTTACGCTGAAAATGGATATAAAATCCTGAGTAATTTCGCATCAAAATTAGAGGATGTCGGTACCATTGAGAAGCCTTCCAAGATGGAAGGGCGTAACATGATCATGATACTGACTCCAAAGAAGTAACAAACTTTAGGAGGAAGAAACGATGCCAAAAATGAAAACCCATAGAGGCGCTGCCAAGAGATTCAGAAAAACTGGAACTGGAAAACTCAAAAGAGGGAAAGCTTTCAGAAGCCATATCCTTACTAAGAAGTCTGCAAAAAGAAAGAGAAATCTTAGAAAGACTGGGTATGTTTCTACAACTCAAGAAAAGGCAATGAGAAAGTTGCTACCATACCTATAAAAGAAGGATACAGGAGGATTAATAATGGCAAGAGTAAAAAGAGCCGTCAACGCTCGTAAGAATCATAAAAAAGTATTAAAGCTTGCAAAAGGCTACTATGGTGGAAAGAGTAAGCTATTTAAGACCGCTAACGAAACAGTAATTAGAGCACAGAGAAATTCCTACATCGGCAGAAAGCTGAAGAAGAGAGATTTCAGAAGACTATGGATCGCTAGAATCAATGCTGCTGCTAGAATGAATGGCCTAAGCTATTCAAGATTCATGAATGGTTTGAAGATTGCTGGCATCGACATCAACAGAAAGATGCTTTCTGAGATCGCCATCCATGATCCAAAGGCATTTGCAGTACTTGTTGAGACTGCAAAGTCTAAGCTCGCCTAATAAGCTTTTAAAAAGAGCCCCTTGGAAAACCCAAAGGGCTCTTTTTTACGTCCCAAGACAAATCTCAAGAAATTTTCTCTTTTGAACCCTTGGATGCATCTGTTTCAAGGGGTATAATGAAAACTGACCCTCTCCTAGGAGATGGCCTCTTCAATCCAGAAGCTATTTTTGACGTTTTACTGCCGACCCCACAGTGGAGGTGATCTTATGGAAACCATCAAGACAAAAAAAGTTATGAGTCCTTTTAAAATTCTAGCATTAGGATTTGCTTCAGTGATCTTCATCGGTGCGGTGCTTTTATCCCTGCCCGTGGCTACGGTCTCTGGAGAGAGCACACATTTTCTAGATGCTCTATTTACATCTACCTCAGCCGTATGTGTTACAGGGCTTGTGGTGGTGGATACAGGGACCTACTGGTCCTTCTTTGGTCAACTGGTAATCTTGTTCTTAATTCAAATTGGCGGTCTTGGATTCATGGCCATGTCCACCATTTTCGCCATCATCCTGGGCAAAAAGATTTCTTTAAGAGAGCGCCTAGTCATGCAAGAAGCATACAACACCTTTGGCCTTCAGGGCGTCATCCGGCATGTTCGGTACATGCTCCTCTTCACGCTTTCTGTGCAAGGCACAGCAGCCTTACTGCTCATGACCCAGTTTATCCCTCTTTATGGCACAGGAAAGGGCATCTACTATGGCATCTTCCATGCCATCTCCGCCTTTAACAATGCCGGTTTTGATTTATTGGGAAATTATACCTCCTTAACGATGCTCAATGACAATGTTCTCTTGCTGTTAACCTTAGCTGTAGTCATCAACATCGGTGGGTTAGGGTATTTGGTGTGGCGAGAAATCCTCTCAGGTCTTCGGGAAAAAAAGAAGCTGAAAAATTTCACCTTACATGCCAAAGTGGTGCTGGTGATCTCCCTGGTGCTTCTCCTTGTGGGCACCTCTTCCATGCTGGTGTTTGAATGGAACAATCCCATGACCATGAAGGATATGAGCTTTGGTCAAAAGCTTACCAACGCATTTTTCAGTGCTACCACCCCAAGGACAGCAGGGTTTAACAGCATTTCAAATCAAGATATGTCTCCTGCAGGAAAGCTGTTGACCATGGGCTACATGTTCATTGGAGGCTCACCTGGGTCCACAGCAGGGGGCGTCAAAACCACCACCCTAGGCATTGTGCTCTTTACGCTGATCTCTGTTTTAAAAGGCAGAGAAGATACGGAAATCTATGGTCGTAGATTATCTCACAGCACCGTCTATCGTGCTGTGGCTGTCTTTTTACTTGGCATTGCCATCATCATTCTAGGAGTGATGGTTTTATCCATCTCAGAGATTGGCCAACCCTTTGAGATGATTCTTTATGAAGTCATGTCTGCCTTTGGCACCGTGGGCCTTTCCCAAGGACTTACCCCTAGCCTCTCGGCCATCGGTAAAATCACCATTGGCCTCATCATGTATCTTGGTAGGGTTGGTCCCTTAACGGTGATGCTGGCCTTAGCTGGCAAGCAAGACAAAGCAAACATCAAATATCCAGAAGGCAAACTTCTGATCGGATAAGGAGTACACTATGAAATCAAAACAATTTATCGTCATTGGTCTTGGACGCTTTGGCATGAGCATTGCCAGAAGCCTTTTTCAAATGGGTTATGATGTATTGGCCGTAGACGATGATAAAAACACCGTCCAAGAGATTGCTGACTCTGTAACCCATGCGGTACAAATGGATGCTACCGATGAGCATGCCTTAAAAACCTTAGGGGTACGAAACTTTGATTTGGCCGTGGTGGCCATAGGCACCAATATCCAGTCCTCCATCATGGTAACCTTAAACTTGAAAGAAGCTGGTGTAGCCAAAGTGGTGGCCAAGGCCACCAATGAAATGCACGCAAAGCTCTTAACAAAAGTAGGAGCTGATAAGGTCATTTTGCCTGAACACGATATGGGCGTTCGGGTGGCCCATAGCTTAGTATCTTCAAACATACTAGATTTTATTGAGTTATCTCCAGATTATTCCCTCATTGAAGTGTCCGTACCCAAAGAGTGGGTGGACAAAGACATCAAAACCTTGGATGTCCGAGCCAAGTATGGCATCAACATCATGGCGGTGAAGTCTGGGAAAGACATCAACATATCCCCCAGGGCCACAGATATCATTCACCAAGGAGACGTTTTGGTGGTCATCGGGTCCATTGATGACCTCTCAAAAGTGGAAGGGCTCTTGAGCAATGAAGACAATTAAAATCGAAAGTAAGCACAACCCTCGGATCAAAGCCTTGAAGAAGCTGAAAGAAAAAAAGCATAGGATGAAGGAACGGGTCTTTCTTGTGGAAGGATTTCGCCTCTTAGAAGAAGCTTTTCGCGCAAAGATCCCCGTGGAAACTCTCTTTTATGTGGCCGAGAAGGAGACGGATTTTCAGCACTATATTGCGCCCCATCTCCAAGAGGAAGAAGTCTTTCACGTGAGCCCAGAAGTACTCAAAGAACTTTCCGACACGGTGCATCCCCAAGGCATTGTGGGGGTGTTATCCATGGACCACTGGCCACAGAGCTCTTCAGCCACCAAAGATCCCGAGCTCTATCTGTATCTAGATGGCTTGCAAGACCCTGGGAATCTTGGCACCATCATCCGGTCTGCCCATGCAGCTGGATGTGGGGGCATTCTTTTTGGGAAGCATACGGTGGATCCTTATGGGGAAAAAGTCCTGAGAAGTGCCATGGGGTCCTTGTTTCATGTGCCCATCTATCAAGATGGAGACGCACATCTTCCCCAATTCATGGCAGAAGGCTATCCCTTGGCCGTGACCAGCTTAAACGCCACCCAGAGTATTTACGAAGAAGACCTTCGTGGAAAACTCATTTTGGTCATTGGCAATGAAGGGAAAGGGGTCTCCAAGGACATGGAAGAGAAGGCCACAACCCTACTTAAAATCCCCATGCCCGGGGAGGCGGAGAGCTTAAATGCTGCGGTGGCCACGTCCATCATTCTCTTTGAACGGGTGCGTCAAAAGCGCCTGTAGCAGCTTCAAGGCCCGGGTTCTTTTTTTCTAGGGGCTTGATAAAGAAGAGAATGTCTTCTATAATGAGATAGACTTAAAACTACATAGCACTGCGTAGATGAAGAGAGTAACAAAAGAATCTTCTTTTTAGGGAGGAAAAGCCATGGACTGTAAGCTTTTCTATGGAAGGCTTTTGCGAAGTTCACTTCGGAGCATCAGAGGTGAAGGCATACAATGAGTAGTCTCTGACGGGTTAAACCGATATCTTTTACTGAGTGGGCAAGGAGTTCTTGCCAATCAGGGTGGTACCACGGATACTTTCCGTCCCTATTTTATAGGGACGGTTTTTTTATTTTACAAACATATGGAGGAAACCATGAGAGAACAAATTGACGCCATTAAACAAAAAGTCCAAGAGCGTTTAGACACGCTGCGCTCCAGTGAAGAGCTGGAGAAGCTTCGGGTAGAAGTCTTAGGCAAAAAAGGGGAGTTTACCCAAATCTTAAGGAGCATGGGCGGCCTAAGCCCAGAGGAAAGACCTTTGGTCGGAAAGCTTGTGAATGAGGCCAAGGAAGAGCTGGAGGAAAAGATCCGGTCCTTAAAAGAAACCCTAAAAGAAAAGGCCACGGAAGAAAAGCTGAAAAATGAAGTCTTAGACATTACCTTGCCTGGAGTGCGCTCTCCCTTGGGTGGCAAGCATCCCTTAATGATCACCATGGAAAAAATTGAAAACATCTTCCTAGAGATGGGTTTTACCATCGAAGAAGGCCCTGAAGTGGAGCTGGATTATTACAACTTTGAAGCTTTAAACATCCCTAAAGATCATCCTGCAAGAGGGGAACAAGATACGTTCTATATTGATGATCAAGTGGTGTTAAGGACCCAAACCTCTCCTGTGCAGATTCGCACCATCGAAAAGCAGCAGCCCCCCATCAAGATGATCTCCCCAGGAAAAGTGTATCGTTCTGATGATGTGGATGCCACCCATTCCCCCATCTTCTATCAGATCGAAGGATTGGTCATCGATAAAGGCATTACCTTTGCAGATCTTAAGGGGACCTTAGACCTCTTTGTGAAAAAGCTCTATGGCGATGACATCATCACCAAGTTTAGACCCCATCATTTCCCATTTACAGAGCCCTCTGCTGAAATGGACGGCACTTGCTTTGTCTGTCATGGAGAAGGCTGCAAGGTGTGTAAAGGAGAAGGGTTCATGGAGCTCCTTGGGTGCGGCATGGTACACCCAGAAGTCCTGAAGAAAGGGGGCATTGATCCTGAGGTTTATTCAGGATTTGCCTTTGGTTTTGGCCTAGACCGCATGACCATGCAAAAGTTTGGCATTGACGACATCCGACTCCTTTATGAAAGCGATATGCGTTTCCTAAAGCAGTTCAAATAAAGGAGGAAAAAGAACATGAAATTACCCATCAGTTGGTTAAAAGATTACGTAGACATTCAGGTGGATGGAAAGACCTTAGCAGATGCCTTAACCCTATCCGGGTCCAAGGTGGAAGGCTTAGAAAATCCCTTTGACATCCTCCAAAACATTGTCACTGGAAAAATCACAAAAATTGAGAAACACCCTGAAGCAGACAAGCTTCAGGTCTGCACTGTGGACATTGGACAAGAAGAACCCATCATCATTGTCACCGCAGCCACCAACATGAAGGAAGGGGATGTGGTACCCACAGCCCTTCATCAATCTACCCTTTGGGAAGGCGTGGAGATCAAAAAAGGAAAGCTTCGTGGCATTCTATCCAATGGGATGTTTTGCTCTGAAGAAGAATTGGGCTTAAAGGACAAGGGCACCTGTGATGGGTTGATGATCCTCCCTCATGACACCATCATCGGTGTGGACATCAAAGACGCCCTAAACTTAAATGGAGGCATTCTAGATTTGGAAATCACCTCCAATCGCCCCGATTGTCTCAGCATCCTGGGCCTGGCTAGAGAAGTGGCCGCAGTCTATGGATTGCCTTTGAAGAAACCTGCCATGGACTTTACCACTAAAGACAGCACCCAGGAAACAATAAAAGTTTCCCTGGACACCCCTTTGGTACGTCGTTATATGGCCAGGGAAGTGGTGGATGTAAAAATTGGTGAAAGCCCTGAATGGATCAAGAAGAGAATCCTTGAAGCGGGCATTCGTCCCATCAACAACCTGGTGGATTTGACAAACTTTGTCATGCTGGAGCTGGGACAACCGCTCCATGCCTTTGATAAAAGAGAAATCACCCAAGGCCTCATCCGTGTGACAGAAGCCAAGGGCGGGGAAGTATTCACCACTTTAGATGGAATCGAAAGAACCTTGAAAGAAAAGACCCTCCTCATTCAAGATGATGAAAAGATCATCGGGCTTGCAGGGCTCATGGGGGGACTAGACTCGGAAATCAAAGAAGATACCACCCGGGTGATCTTAGAGTCTGCCAATTTTCATGGGGTCACCATCCGTAAAGCATCAGCACATTTAAATCTTCGCACCGATGCCTCCACACGATTTGACAAAGACATCGATCCAAACCTGGCTGAGTTAGCCATGGACCGTTTGTGTCATCTCATTGAAGCCTTGGGCATTGGGAAAGTGCTGAATTACACGGTGGATGTGTATAACGAGGTTCGCACCCAGAACACCTTAACGGTTTCCGCTTCCTATTTGAATGGCTTCTTAGGCACAGAGATTTCCGTGGAAAACATGGCAAGGATCTTAAGGGCCTTAGAAATCCAAGTGGACCTGGAGGGGGATCTGCTCCATCTACAAACCCCCACCTTTAGAAACGACTTGTTCATCAAAGAAGATATTGCCGAGGAAGTGGCCAGGATTTATGGCTACAACAACATTCAGGCCAGGCAGCCCCATGTAAACGCTCCTCGAGGAGGTCGTTATCCTCATCAGCTCCTACGTCAAAAACTAGAGCGGACCTTGGTGGCCCAAGGACTATATGAGTCCATCAGCTACAGTTTCATCTCTCGAAAAGACTTAAACAAGCTGATGCTCCCGGAGGCGTCCCCCTTAAGAAACATGGTGGAAATCAAAAACCCCTTAGGTGAAGATTTCTCCGTGATGAGAACCACCATGCTCTCCTCCATGATGGAGTCCTTGGCAAGAAATGAGGCGCGAAGTAATGACGAAGCATCTCTTTATGAAATCGGCAAAATCTACTTGAAAACCGATGGACCCTTACCTCTAGAAAAGGAAATCCTTGCCATTGGCCTTTATGGACAAGATCTCTTCTATCACCTCAAGGGGATGGTGGAAGTACTGGCAGAAGAGTTTGGGCTAAAGGATCTCACTTATGAGCGTTCTGCTCATCCGTCCTTCCATCCGGGAAAATCTGCAGACCTATTCCTTGGTAAGAAGCTCCTTGGCACCTTTGGGGAAATCCATCCCAAGGTTTCTAGAAACTATCAAATGGAAAAAGCTTCCTATCTCCTGGAAATGGATTTGGCTGTCCTCTATGAAATGGCCACAGGGGAAAAGAAGTATCAAGAGATTCCAAAGTATCCTTCTGTAACTCGAGACATTGCAGTAATTTTGGAGGAGGACATCCTTGTTCAAGAACTGGAAAAGGTCTTTAAAAAGCAAGGCGGACAGCTCCTGGAAAGTTATAGCCTCTTTGACGTGTATAAAGGGACCCAGCTGCCTGAAGGGAAGAAAAGTGTTGCTTATAACCTGGTCTATCGACACAAAGACCGTACCCTCACAGACAAAGAAGTGAGCAAAGTCCATGATAAAATTGTCCGCACTTTAGAACACCTTTTAGGTGCTGTACTTAGATAGTCCAACTATAATTCTTTCAGGAATCCCCACAAACTTCCTCATCCGTCTTTGGAAATTCCCTAAAGACGGATGATTTTTTTTGAAAATCAGTCTATAATAGGAGATACTGAATGAAAAAACACCTTCTTGTGTAGACACCGGAAGGTTCTTTATGGATACAAAGCAGACAGAAAGGAGATGGGGGACCCAATGAACAAAGTGACCGTTCGCATCTGTGGACAAGAATACACTCTAAAAGGGGAAGAAAACGAAGCCTATTTAAAACAAGTGGGGAAAGAAGTACACCAGATGATCACCTCCATTTTGGAGCGGAACCATCAGATCGATACCTCCTCTGCTTCAGTCCTTGCTGCTTTAAATGCCGTGGATCGAGCCAATAAAAAAGAGGCGGAACTACTGGGCTTAAAAAGCGCCGAAGGTTCTGTGTACAAAAAAGCAGAAGGCCTCAAAGAAGAGATGAAGCTTCTAGAAGTAGCTTTGGAAAAAACCCAAAGGGAGAACAAAAAGCTTCAGGAAGAAGTGTCTAAGCTAAAGCAAGAGGACAGCAAAGAAAAGCTTCAAAAAGAACGGGAAATCAAGCGCCTAGAAACGGAGCTTCGACTCACTCAAGACAGCGCCAAAGAATACCGGGATGAGAATGAGAGTTTATCCAAGCTAAGCAAAGAACTAAAGTTTGAGCTTCAGTCTTATAAGTATAAGGTGTTAGAGCTTCAAAAAAAGCTTTTTGATACCCAGCTGACCCAAACCAAAGAGCACAAAGAAAAAGAGAAGCGGGAAAAGAATCCCATCTTGAAGGAAAAATCCAAGTAGCCTTTAGGGATCCCATAAGAATCAAGGAAACCGGAGCCTTAGGGTTCCGGTTTTATGATATAATGGATGAGAAATTTTTGAAGAAGAGAAGATGAGGTAAAGAGTAGTGAAAAGGATCGAATTATTAGCCCCAGCAGGCAGCATGGAGGCTTTGGTTATGGCTGTGCAAAATGGTGCCAACGCCGTATATTTGGGTGGGACCAAGTTTTCAGCCAGAGCCTATGCCACAAATTTTACAGAAAAAGAATTAGAGGATGCCGTGGACTACTGTCACAGTTACGGCGTCCGTGTAAATATTACCCTAAACACCCTCTTAAAAGATCAAGAGCTGGAAGAGGCTGTTTCCTATGCTCATTTTTTGTATGAAATTGGGGTCGATGCCCTCATCGTTCAAGATACAGGACTGATTTTGCGCTTAAAGGAAACCTTACCGGATTTCGAACTCCATGCATCCACTCAAATGACAGTGCATAATGGGGAAGGGGCTCTATACTTCACTGAAAAAGGCATCCAGCGCATCGTTTTATCCCGGGAGCTCACCTTTGAAGAAATGAGGCACATCAGTAAAGACTTAGGGGTTGAAACAGAAGTCTTTGTCCATGGTGCCCTTTGCATCAGCTACTCTGGTCAATGCCTCATGAGTAGTATATTAGGGGGACGAAGCGGCAATCGAGGACGCTGTGCACAGCCTTGTAGACTGCCTTATGATCTGATAGATGAACAAGAGATCTCTCGTGCAAAGGCTTATCTCATGAGTCCCAAAGACATCACCGCCATCGATGATCTAGAGGCTTTGGTGGATACCGGTGTATCCTCTTTAAAGATCGAAGGACGAATGAAGCGTCCTGAATATGTGGCCGCCACGGTGAAATCCTTTAGAGAAGCCCTGGATGGGGAGAAATCCCCCACACATCGTCAAAATCTCTTGAAGGTCTTCAACCGAGAAGGCCTCTCCGATGGATGGTTTTTCGGGAAAACCGGCAGTGATCTCATGTCCTTTCACTACCCGAAAAATACAGGGGTCCCCATTGGGACCGTAAAGGGCGATGGGACCCTTGCCCTGACGAAGCCTTTGAGAAAAGGCGATGGCATCCGTGTAGGCGAAAAAGGACTCACGGTGGAAGGGCTGCGCCTCAAGGGACAAGTGGTAGATGTGGCTGAAGAAGGGTCTTTAGTCAGCCTCCTAGGCCGTGGAAAACTTCCTGCAGGACCTCTTTATAAAACCTATGATGCGGTACTCATGGAAGAGCTTCGTAGAAGCCACAACGGTCTTTATGATCGAAAGATCCCCTTGACTGCGCACCTGGTATTTAAGCCAGGTCATGTGGCCACCTTATCCCTTCACCATGAAGGCAACACCTATGAAAAAAGCACCTCTTCTTTGGTAGAACAGGCTTTGAAAGCACCGTTGTCCAAAGAACGTGTGGAAGAAGCCTTGAAAAAAAGTGGCGAGAACCCCTTTGTCATAGACACTTTGCATTTCGACGTCTTTGAAGAAGGATTTTTGCCGGTGAAAGTTCTTAACGAGCTTCGGCGTCTTTTGTTAGAAGAGGTCGTCGCAAAGGAAATCCAGAGTAAAAAAAGACCTCTTCCTAAAGGACAAACACCAAAGCTTCCCTCCATAAAAGCCCCCTCAGCCACCCATCTACGCTTGGTGGGGATCTCCACCAAAGATCAGCTGAAAGCGGCGCTAGGCCATGGGGCCAAAGAGCTCCTCTTTTATCCATTTTATCGGGGCGCGGAGTATGTAAGCTTCTCTGACATCAAGGCCCTTTTAGCGTCAAAGAGCGACTTGAAGATCTACGTGAAAGTATCTAATATCCTAAGACAAGAACTCCATGGGGTCTTGACCCGAGTGAGAAACCTTGAAGAAGCAGGACCCTTGGCAGGGATTGTCACCAACAATGCTGGGGTCATTCGCGCCCTCTCCAAGGACTTTACCATCATTGGGGATTACAAACTGAATCTCATGAACAGTAAAGCATTGGATTTTTATGGGGAGGATCTTTCCATGGCCATGGTCAGTGAAGAGCTCAACAAAAAAGAGTTGAAAGCCCTCACGGATAAAGAACGCTACATCACCTTGCTCTATGGGCGGCAAGAACTGATGCACAGTGAATATTGCCCAGTGGGTGCCACTGTGGGAGGCATGAAGAAAGGAACACCCTGTAATGAAATTTGCATGACAGAACACTTCCGGTTAAAAGATCGTATGGGTGAAACCTTCCCTGTGATGACAGACATCTTTTGTCGAAGCTACATCATGAATGGCAAACCCAAAAATCTTTTAGACACATCAAAAGAGATTGCAGCCATGGGGTTCACTGCCCATAGAATCGATTTAACCACAGAGACTTATGAAGAAGCCACGAAGGTTGTGGAAGCGTTTCTCACAGAAGCTCCCCTCCCTTTAGAGGCTTTCAATCGAGGACATTATAAAAGAGGGGTGGAGTAATTGACCGAAAAAAACCTAACGAAACTAGAATTCAATAAAATTCGTGACAAGATTGCCTTTTATGCCGTTTCTTCTCCAGGGAAAGAAGGGGTACTCGCTTTGGTACCTTTTGCCACCAAAACTGAAATTACATCTGCCCTGGAAGAAACCTATGAGGCCAAAAGGCTTTTAGAAGAAAAGGGCAATGCACCTTTTGAAGGGGTCTATGACGTGCGAGGGAGTCTCAACTACATTGGAAAAGGCGGTACTGGGTCCATGGATGGCCTCCTGAAAATAGCCAATGCCATGAAAAGTGCACGGCTACTGAAGGAATACATTGGGAAGGAAGAGTCCATCCGTGCCCTGAAGGAGCATACCTACGGCATCTCTTCTCTACGCCCTTTGGAAAATGCCATCTATAGTGCCATTGTGGGGGAGAATGAAATGGCCGATGGGGCCAGTGATACCCTCCTAAAAATCAGACGTGCCCTCCGGGAAAAAACAAGCTCTGTGAAAGACAAAATCCAAGGGCTGGTCCGAGAAAATGAGAAATACTTACAAGATGCCATTTATACCGTGCGTGGAGACCGTTATGTGATTCCTGTGAAGGCGGAACACAAAGGGCAAGTGAAGGGATTGGTCCATGACCAAAGCGCTTCTGGAGCCACTTTATTCATCGAGCCCATGGGCCTTGTGAACCTCAACAATGACATCAAAGAATTGATGCTCAAAGAGCGGGCTGAAATAGAACGGATCCTCATGATCCTCTCTGGAAAGGTGGCCACAGATCTTTCTTTGGTGCAAACCAATGCTACTGTGCTCTATGCCTTAGATGTGATTTTTGCCAAGGCCAAGTACGCCAGCGAAACCGACGGCACCTTACCTGAGGTTCGAGAAGATTTAACCTTCAATCTGAGGGATGCTCGGCATCCATTGATTCCTTATAAAGAGGTGGTGCCTTCCACCATCTACATGGAAGAAGGGGTCACCTCCATCATCATCACAGGACCCAATACCGGAGGAAAAACCGTCACGCTGAAGACCGTGGGGTTACTGCATCTCATGGCCATGGCTGGGATCCTCCTTCCTGTGACCCAAGGCTCCAGCATTGGTCTTTTCAAAGACATCTATGCGGATATTGGCGATGAACAAAGCATCGAGCAAAGCTTATCCACCTTTTCTTCCCATATGGTGAACATCGTGAACATCATGGATGCCGCCAATGAAAAATCCCTGGTCCTCTTTGATGAACTGGGGGCTGGAACAGACCCCACAGAAGGGGCTGCTTTGGCCATGGCCATCTTAGACACATTAAAGGAGCGGGGCACAAGGATTTTGGCCACCACCCATTATAGTGAGCTGAAAGCCTACGCCTTGAAATCCCCAAAAACGTTGAACGCTTCCGTGGAGTTTAATGTGGAAACCCTAAGACCTACCTATCGGCTGCTCATTGGGGTGCCAGGAAAATCCAATGCCTTTCTTATTTCCAAAAGACTTGGTTTATCCGAGGCGGTCATTGAACGTTCCAGAGCCTTCATTGACGACGAAGCCTTACGTTTTGAAGAGCTCATCGAAAGCCTTGAAAAATCTAGACGTGATGCCTCCAAAGATGCCCGGACGGCTGAAAATATCAAAAGAGCCTTGGAAAAGAAAGAAGAAGAGCTGAGTAAAAAACTCCACCGCATTGAGGAAATTCGAGAAAAAGCCTTGCGAGAAGCCAGAGAAGAATCTAAAAAGTACCTGGCAGAGGCCAAGGAAAAAGCGGACCAACTGCTGAAAGATCTTCGAGACATTGAGCAAAACCTTTCGGTGAAAGACAGTCGACGAAGCCTCCAAACCCTTCGGGATTCCTTAAAGAAAGATTTGGACAAAGATACCGGAGAAAGCCTGTTCCAAAAGGTGGAAGGGGAAGAAGTGACTTCCTTTACAGAAGGACAAGAAGTCCTCTTGTCCACCTTAAATCAAAAAGTATCCATTTTAACCTTACCCGATGCCAAAGGCGATCTCATGGTCCAAGCAGGAATCATGAAGCTCTCTGTGAATAAAAAAGATTTGGTGGTGGTGAAAGAAACCAAGCAGCAACGCAAAATGGAAAAGAGAGAAGCCCGATTGAATCTTCGCAGCGTTGCCCAAAGCTGTGATGTTCGTGGGTCTGATGCCTTGGAAGCAGAACGCACCGTGGATTACTACTTAGATGAAGCCTCTTTAGGCGGCCTCAATGAAGTAACCATCATCCATGGTATGGGCACCGGGGTGCTGAAAGACTACCTGTGGGATATGTTCCGTCATCATCCCCATGTAAAGAAATATCGATTGGGCGAATATGGCGAAGGGGGAAAGGGTGTCACCATTGTCACCTTGAAATAAGATGAAGGAAAAACTTCTTGTCTCCGCTTGTCTTTTAGGAGAAGCGGTGCGCTATGATGGGAAGTCCTTTGACTACCCTTGGATTATGACCTTTAAAGAGCGCTTTGATCTTTACCCTTTTTGTCCTGAAGTATCCGGTGGACTCTCTATTCCCAGGGTTCCTGCAGAGCGAAAAGGGGACAAAGTCCTCACCCTCTTAGGTGGGGATGTGACCACAGCCTATGTCCTAGGGGCAGAAAAGGCTTTGGCCCTTTGCAGAAAAGAAGAGATCCAAAAAGCCCTCCTAAAAGCCAAAAGCCCCTCTTGTGGAAAAGACTTAATCTATGATGGCACCTACACAAAAACCCTTACAAAGGGTCATGGGGTAGCTTGTGCCCTGCTCCTGAAAGCAGGCATAGACGTATATACGGAAGAAGAAGGAGAGAAACTAACATGACGTTACAAGAAGCAGCAAAAAATGCCCGGGCCAAAATGATGCCCCAATGTAGGATGTGCCCTGTGTGTGATGGGGTAGCCTGTAGAGGAGAAGTCCCTGGCATGGGTGGTAAGGGCAGCGGCCAAGGGTTCCTGGGCAATATAGACGCCCTCCAAAACATCACCTTGTCCATGCGCAGCATTCATGAGGTAAAGGAGCCTGACTTAACCTATAGCCTCTTTGGGGAAACCCTTTCTTTACCAGTGATGCCTGCCCCTGTTACCGGGGTCAGCATCAATATGGGCAATGGCTTATCGGAAAAAGACTATATTCGTGGCGTCATTTTGGGGGCGAAAAATTCGGGGATCCTCCCCATGGTGGGGGACTCTACCATGAAGTCCTTCCTAGAAGACAACTTGACGGTACTCAAGGAAGAAGGGGCCAAAAGCATCCCCTTTCTCAAGCCTTGGAACCAAGAAGAACTTCTACTTCGCATGGACTTGGCCATGGAAGCCTCTCCCTTGGCCCTGGGGATGGATATCGACTCTTGTGGCCTAGATACCATGAAAATCCATGGCCATCGGGTGGATCCTAAAACCCTAGAAGAACTTCAAGAACTCAAAGCCCATTTGAAGGTGCCCTTCATCCTCAAAGGCATTCTCAGCGTGGAAGAGGCCCTTTTGGCGGTGAAAGCTGGTGCAGATGCTTTGGTGGTCTCCAATCATGGTGGCCGTGTACTAGACTATGCTAGGCCCACCGCTCACGTGGTGGAAGACATTGCCAAGGCTGTGGACGGGAAAGTCCCTGTCCTAGTGGATGGCGGTGTGCGAAGCGGCGTGGATGTCTTTAAGATGCTGGCCCTGGGCGCTGATGCCGTCCTCATCGGTCGCCCCTTTGCCCAGTATGCCATCGGTGGGGGAGCAGAGGCGGTCTCTCTTTATATCGCCAAGCTAAAGCAAGAACTAAAGGGGGCCATGCTCCTCACAGGGATGCAAGACTTGGCCGCCATCAAAGCCTTTGGTCGGTCTCGAATCCATGTGAAAGGAAAGGATCTCTAAAGGATCCTTTCCTGGTAAACCCTTGGAATCCCAAGAGGTTTACTCTGGTTTTTTCAGGAAAACCTCATTGCGAGATTCTAAAGCTATCAGTGGAATTTTTAACAAGTTTAGAGATTCTTTGGGAGTTCTTTCACGGGATTCACATAGTTTTCCCCGATGAATTGCTAAAGTAAACAGGATATTTTATACTGTGAGAAGATGAGCCTTCGGGTGTCATCTTCTTTTTCACATGAATTGTATACGTTATCAGATAGAAGGGGGAATAGATGTTGATTACCAGTTTGAAAGAAGTGCTGAGCCTTGCAAAAAATCAAAAGCAGTGTATTGCTGTAGCCAGTGCAGAGGACAAAGATGTCCTGGTCTCCTTAAGTGAAGCAGAGCGCCATGGCATGGCGACCTTTCTTCTTTTTGGCAATGCCTTGAAGATCAAAGAAGTCATGGAAGAAAACAACCTGACCTTTCGTCATGCAGAGATCATCCATGTACAAAGTCCCGAGGAAGCTGCCTATGAAGCGGCCAAAGCCGTTTCAGAGAATAGAGCTCAGATGATCATGAAGGGGCTCCTGGATACGAAAGTCCTCTTAAAGGCTGTTTTACACAAGGATTTGGGCCTACGAGGTCCTGGTCTGTTGTCCCATGTGATGGTCTATGAAGTGAAGAACTATCCAAAACTACTACTGCTCACCGATGGGGGCATGGTGATGAAGCCTTCTTTGAAAGACAAGGAAGCCATCATTGACAATGCCTATACCTTAGGGAAGATTCTTGGCCTCGCCCCCATGAAAGTGGCAGCCTTATCCGCTGTGGAAAAGGTCAATCCACATCTGGAAAGCAGTACTGATGCTGCCGCCTTGAAGGAAACCTATAAGGGCCACCCAGGCATTTTGGTGGAAGGTCCACTATCCTTTGACATTGCCATCTCCAAAGCCTCAGCGGAGCATAAAGGCGTCACAGGAGACGTGGTGGGAGACGCCGATGTCTTACTGGTACCAACCTTGGAAGCGGGGAACTTCCTAGGCAAATCTTTCACCTACATGGCTGACGCAGACAGCGCAGGAGTGATCTTAGGGGCCAAATGCCCGGTGATTTTAACCTCCCGTTCTGACTCCAGTGAAGCCAAATTAAACAGCATTGCCTTGGCCGTGCTCATGACAATAACCGAGGGGGAAAAATAATGAAATCTTTAATGACAGGAAACGAAGCCTTAGCCAGAGGCGCTTATGAAGCAGGGGTCCACTTTGCTTCAGCGTATCCAGGCACACCATCCACAGAAATCCTAGAAAACCTTGCCAAGTATAAGGAAGTCTATTCTGAGTGGGCACCCAATGAAAAGGTGGGCATGGAAGCTGCTTCTGGTGCCTCCATCATCGGCGCAAGAGCCCTTACCACCATGAAGCATGTGGGGCTAAACGTTGCCGCGGATCCTTTCTTCACCATGGCCTACATTGGCGTCAATGGTGGATTTGTCATCGTCAACGCCGATGACCCAGGAATGCACTCTTCTCAAAATGAGCAAGACAATCGCTTTTATGCACCCCACGCCAAAGTACCCATGATGGAACCTTCTGATTCAGAAGAATGTCGCATCTTCATGAAGAAAGCCTATGAAATCAGTGAAGAGTTTGACACCCCGGTGATGATTCGTACCACCACCCGAGTGAATCATTCTAAATCTTTGGTGAATCTGGAAGATCGTATCGAGGTTCCTGTAAAAGAATATAAGAAAGACAAGTTAAAGAATGTCATGACTCCAGGGCATGCCCAAAGAAGACATCCCATCGTGGAAGAAAGATTGGTGTCCTTGACTGCTTATAATGAACACTCCACCTTGAACAAAGTGGAACTGCATGACAAGAAAAGAGGGATCATCACCTCAGGAATTTCCTACACCTATGCCAAGGAAGTCTTTGGCGAGGAAGCCTCTTACTTAAAGCTCGGGATGACTTTCCCACTGCCAAAGGCCCTCATTGAGTCCTTTGCCAAGGAAGTGGAGGAACTGATCATCATCGAAGAAAATGAGCCCTACTTAGAAAAAGAGATCAAAGCCATGGGCATTCCTTGCCGTGGTCGAGATGTCTTACCCATCTGTGGGGAGCTAAACCCTGAAATCATCCGTGAAGCGTTCCTTGGCATTGCGCCCAAGAAGATGATACCCATGGACAGTGTTGCGCCCACAAGACCTCCTGTCCTTTGTGCTGGGTGTCCTCATCGAGGATTCTTCAATGCTCTAAAGACGGACCGAGACATCATCGCCTCTGGAGACATTGGTTGCTATACCTTAGGCGCCATGGACCCCATCAACGTCACAGACACCGTCATTTGTATGGGGGCGTCCATCTCCGCTGGTACAGGCATGCAAAAGGTTCTTGAGCTCCAAGGCGACGAGAAAAAGAAGATCTTCTCCTTCATCGGAGACTCCACCTTCTTCCATTCTGGCATCACAGGCCTTGTGAACTCCATCTACAATAAAATACCGCTGGTTACGGTGATCATGGATAACCGCACCACTGGTATGACTGGACATCAAGAAAATCCTGGCACTGGGAAAACCCTCATGGGTGAAGATGCAGGAGACATCAACATTCCCATGTTGGTACGTTCCTTAGGCATCAAAGATGAAAACATCAAAATCATCAATCCTTACTATCAAGACAAAGCCAAGGAAGTGATCAAAGCAGCCAAAGCCTGTAAAGAGCCTTTTGTCATCATCACCCAAGAGCCTTGTGCCCTTCTAAAGGAAGTACAAATCCTTCGTCGAAACTCTTATGTGGAAATCGACCAAGAGAAGTGTAGAAAATGTAAAACTTGTGTGCGTACAGGATGTCCTGCCATCTACATGAAGGACGGTAGCGTCTTCATCGATCGAGAAATGTGTAACGGATGTACCCTGTGCTATCAAGTATGTCCATTCCAAGCCATCGACAAGAAGGGGGATCTCATCAATGCGTAATGAAGGTAATATCTTATTTGTAGGAGTAGGGGGTCAAGGAACCATCTCTGCGTCTAATCTACTCTCCGCTGCTTTAATCGAGCTGGGCTTTGATGTAAAAATGAGTGAAGTCCATGGTATGGCCCAAAGAGGTGGTAGTGTGTCCACGCAAGTTCGTTTTGGCAAAGAAGTGCATTCTCCACTCATTGAAAAGGGCAAAGCAGACTACATCGTGTCCTTTGAAAAAAGTGAGTCTCTTCGATGGTTGGGCTTTTTAAAAGAAGAGGGGAAGGTCATCTCCAGTCTTCATGAGATTCGTCCCTACCTGGTGAATGTAGGAAAAGAAGCGTATCCCGAAGAAACCCTTAAAGAAATGACCGAAAAAGGCCTCTCTGTCATTGGGTTGAACGCCCAAGAAAAGGCCATCGAGCTGGGCAATGCAAAAGCGGCCAACATGATTTTGTTAGGCATCTTAGCCAAGGAGCTGGGTCTAGAAAAAGCCCTTCTAGAAAAGCTCATCAAGCAGTACTTTAAGCCAGCATTGCAAGAAGTGAATCTCCATGCTGTGGATACAGGCTATGCCCTTGCTTAATCCTTAGCATCCATAAAAAACACCAGGAGGACCTGGCCCCATGGCCTTGTCTTCCTGGTGTTATTTTACTTGTCTTAGGATACGAGCTCTTCTTGTCTCTAACGCTTTTGTTCTTCCCAAAAAAAGGTTAGGGCTTCCTTCGCCCTTCTCCAAGATACAGAGCGCCATAGAAAAGTCCATAGACAAGGAAGCCTATGAGGGCAAACAGTCCTGTGAAATAAAGGGTTTTTGGACCAAACTCCTGAAAGAGGCTTTGGAGGAGCGTCCAGGGCCTTAGGAAGACATCCCAGGAGTTCACCCGTAGGAATCGCCCCATGTAGAGGGCATAGCCGCTGAGAAGCTGCAGGACCCAAACAAAAACCCATCCCCATTTTTTGCCCAGGGTCTTTTCCACATGGTCGTGAACTATGTAGAGAGATAAGACAAAGAGCCCAAGACCTAAAATCACCGCAAAGGTGATGGAGAAAAAATTATGCCATGGAAGAAGATCCATATAGTATAGGGTCCTAGGCTCATATCCATAGGGCTGAAAGGAAGGATTGGGGCCATAAAAGACTTCTTGAGACAAGTGGATGAAATCGGTGATCAAGTACAGCGCATTGGGGGAGAAGAACAGCCATAGCACGCCAAACCCATAGCCCCAGAGTTTTGGGCGTCCTGTTGCCTGAAGATGCGTATGACGTAAGAAGAATAGGGCACAGATCATGGGGATCCACGCCAAAAGAAGATTCCAAATAAGATAATAGGTGGAAAAAGGGCCTCCAGAAAACATCCATAGAACAAGCAGGCCTGTGGCCATGGCTATGTATTTTGTACAGGTTCGAATTTCTTGATACACGACGATACCTCCTGTAAGCAAACACCTTATAATACAACAGTTCCTTCTAAGTATCCCCTGAAAAACTTTATAAAACAAGAGCCCTTCTCTGAAGATCTTCTTTCTAGGATCTTAAGAAAGCAAAAAACCACGCACCAAAAGGTGCGCAGCTTTCATGCTCTACAACAGTTTTTTAAAGTCAAACTCTTTAAGAATCTTTTGGAACCAGAAAGTATACTTCTCTGGGGCGTCTTCCATATCTTCTTTTAGTGCCTCTAGGGACATCCACTTAAAATCCGCCACTTCTTCTTCATTGATCACAGGATCTTCCTCATAGCGCCCAAAAAAAACGTGATCGTACTCATTCTCCGTGAGACCATTGTCAAAAGACACTTGGTAAGACATCTCAAAAACGTGGTCTAGTTCTGTATCAAAGCCCATTTCTTCTGGTAATCTACGATGCACTGCTTGAAGAGTGGTTTCACCATATCGAGGATGGCTGCAGCAGGTATTGGCCCAAAGCCCCGGTGTATGATACTTATGAAGCGCTCTTCTTTGGATGAGCAGCTCTCCTTTTTTGTTGAACACAAAAATGCTGAAGGCTCTATGTTTCATACCTTTCACATGGGCTTCTTCTTTGCCCATATATCCTAAAAAATTATCCTTTTCGTCCACAAGTAGTAATATATCTTCCATGTACTTCTCCTACTTTCCATGATTTTTGACCATTATAAACGAAAAATCAATTTCATTCAATCTGGTTGGATAATGTGTATTCTCAAATCTTCAGATGGATTTAAAATTTTTGAGATATATTCATACTATCCGCTAAGAAAATCACAATGTCACAGCAGAGGGGAAAGATATTTACATAAAAGACTTTTCTCCAGAGGAGGTCGTATGAAAGAATATACCAAAAACATGATCATCGATTTTAAAGAGGTCGATCGCTTTTTACATTTAAAATTAGATGCCTTTGTCCAGATGCTCAACACCACGTCCATGTATCATACTGTAAGCCTTGGTTTATCTCCGGATTATATGGATGAGAAGGGGCTCATCTGGGTACTCTACTCTTGGAAATTAAAACTTTTTAAAGGGGACTATTATGCAAAGAAGCTTTCCTTCACCACCTTTGCACTTTTTCATAAAGACATCTATTCCCATCGGTATTTTTATGTGAAGGATGAAGAAGGCACCCTCTTGGGCTATGCCTTATCCGTATGGATTGTCATCGATGGAGACAAACGAAAGATGGTGAAAATCCCTAAAGAGGTGCAGGATGCCTATTATAACGTCTTGGATGAACCCATATCCAAAGCCCAAGAGGCCATCGTGGAAGCCTTACCCGTGACACCGCTAAAAAAGAGGCGTGAGGCCATCGCCTTCACCCATGAAAAAGTCTTTCCAGTTCGCTTTCATGACATAGACAGCAATCACCATGTGAACAACACCGTCTATGTCCATTGGGCTATGGAGTCTTTGGTCACAGAAGAGGGGGAGCAGTTCTTGGAAACCCACGTACCCATGGACCTATCCATCGTCTACAAAAAAGAAAAGCGTCCTGGTGGGCATGTACGCATAAAGACGCTGTTAGAAGGGAAGACTTCCTATCATGAACTCTATGATGAGGAAAATATGCTTCTTACCCTGGTGGAGTGCACATGGAAAGAACGACGCTAAACAAAGTCCTCGAGGGCAAAACTTTGCGCTACACCTTCTTTCTTTTGCTGGCCCTTTTTGTGGGCACCTTTTTGGTGGTTCAAGGGTTCATTGTCTACCACGGCCAAAAGAAAGAGACCAAAAAACCAGATGTGCTGATCATCCTGGGGGCAAAACTTTATGGAGAAAGGCCCTCTCCTGCACTTTTGAGGCGCCTGGAGACAGGCCTTGAGCTCTTAAGAGCCCATCCCAACGCCTTGGTTATTGTTTCAGGGGGACAGGGGGCCGATGAACTTATTTCTGAAGCAGAAGCCATGAAGCGCTATCTTCTAGAACAAGGCATTGAGGAACATCGGATCCTTGTGGAAGACGCCTCCACCAGCACCTATGAAAACATGAAAAATAGCATGGCACTGCTAAAAGAAGCTTCCCCCGAGGACTCCCTAGAGGCGCTGTCCTTTGGGGTGGTCACCAATGATTTCCATATCTTTCGCAGTGTCTTAACTGCCAAAGAAATGGGCATGAAGGCCTTTGGCGTCCCGGCAAAAACGCCTCCCTCCATCACCGTGACCTCTCATCTACGAGAATATTTAAGTGTCCTCAAGTATCTTCTCCTGGATCGTCAAACGCCATTTTTTCATCTGTTTCGATAAAGGCCTTGGAAAAGATGCGCCTTCCCACAAGACACACGTAAAAACACCAAGAAAGACTTGGCTAGCGCCGCTTCTTCCTTGGTGTTTATTTGTTATCGAACTACTTTAATATATTCTACTCGAGGATCCTCTGTGCCCTGTACATAAAGTCCTGTTTTCTTTAGGTCCTCTACATAACTGACAATTTCCTCGGTGATGACTTCTCCTGGACATAGCACAGGGATACCAGGGGGATAGGCCATGAGAAATTCTCCTGAGACTTCTCCAATACTGTCTTCAAGTAAAATGGCTTCCTTTTCTGCATAGAAGGCTTCCCTTGGAATGAGTACTTGCTTGGGGATGGAGGGAATATCGATGAAGTCCGGTTTTACTTGATTTTTATTTTTATACTCTTCGCTGATTTCTTGTAAGGCGGTGATGAGCTTATCCATATTTTCTTGGGTATCCCCAAAACTGCCCACAGCCAGTACATTATAAAGGTCTGATAGTTCCATTTGGATGTGATACTTATTAGAGAGAATCATATCTAAATCGTAGCCCGTGATGCCCAGTTCCCGACACGTGATACAAATCTTTGTGGGATCTAGTGCATGGACTCCTGGATTTCCCTGGATTTCGTCTCCAAAGCAGTAAAACCCTTCAATTTTATTCACTTCTGTTCTGACATAAGTGGCCAGTTGGATGGCTTTTTCTAGAAGCTCCTCTCCCTCTAAAGCAATTTGCTTTCTAGAGGTATCTAAGGAAGCCAATAAAATGTAGGAAGGGGAGGTGGTATGGAGGAGATTTAAAATCTGCTGTACCCTTGCAGCGCTGACATACTTGGTCCGCACATGTAGGATGGACCCTTGGGTCATGGCCCCAATGATTTTATGGGTACTTTGTGCACATAAATCTGCACCAGCTTCCATGGCAGACATGGGCAAAGCCTCCGAAAAGGCCAAGTGAGGTCCATGGGCTTCATCTACAATGAGGGGGATGTCATACTCATGAACGATGTCTGCAATCTTTTGGAGCTCTGTGGCTACCCCATAATAGGTGGGATTGATGATGAGTACAGCCTTTGCATGGGGATTCTCTTTTAAAGTTCTCTCCACGGTTTCTGGTGTCACCCCATGAGCGATGCCCAGTTTCTTGTCCAGCTCCGGCTGCATATACACAGGGATGGCCCCACTTAAAATGATGCCTGCCGTAATAGATTTATGAACATTTCTTGGCACGATGATGGTGTCGCCAGCACTGACCACTGACATGATCATGGCTTGGATAGCTCCTGAGGTACCATGGATAGAGAAAAAAGAAGCATCTGCGCCGTAGGCATCCGCCGCAAGCTCCTGAGCCTTTTTGATGGGACCTGTGGGATGGTGAAGAGAATCCACCAGTTTAAACACCGTCACATCTATTTTAAAAGGGTTCTCCCCAATGAATTTCTTAAAGTGTTTTTCAATGCCTTCTCCTTTTTTATGGCCGGGTACATGAAAAGGGATGGTTTCCCGATCCACATATTCCATCAGCGCATCAAAAAGAGGGGTTTCATTTTGATTTAGTTTATACAACTTTTTACCCACCTTCTTTCCCTATACTTAAGTTCAGGAATTCTTTTTCAAAAATAACTATTGAATAATAGCATAATTCCCCTGGTTATACAATGGATTTCCATGGGGTTGTTCACTTTCATTCTATTATATAACCAGAAGATTTTCATCTCTTCAGTCCAAAGTATTTTTTCTTTTTTTGAAAAATGCCTTCCAGAGGATGAAAACCGTGAAACCTTCATGATATTATTATATAATGTGAATAAAGATCCGAGAAACAAAGGAGGAAGTTATTGATGTCTTACAAAGAGAAATTAGCCCTATGGCTGGAAAGTGACCACGTATCCGAAGCCTTTAAGAAGGAATTACGAGAAATCACCGATGAAAAGGAACTGGAGGATCGATTTTATACAGAGCTTGACTTTGGCACTGCAGGCCTTCGAGGTATTTTAGGTGCAGGCACCAATCGCATGAACATCCACACCGTTGGGAAAGCTGCAGAAGGCTTGGCCAGACATTTGGTCAAACAAGAAAGCGCTCCTAGCTGTGCCATCGCCTATGATTCTAGAATCAAATCCGATGAGTTCGCCAAAGTCTCTGCTCTCATTCTTGCAGCCCATGGGGTGAAAGTATACCTTTATGACACCTTGGCTCCTGTGCCACTTCTTTCCTATGCTGTCCGCCATTATGGTACCAGTGCAGGCATTGTCATCACCGCTTCCCATAATCCCCAAGCCTATAATGGGTTCAAGGTCTATGGCGCATATGGTGGTCAAGTCACCGATGAGGAAGCAGACAAAGTGCTGAAAGAAATCCGTTCCATTGAAAACTTTGAAGATGTTTCCTCCGTTACAGAAGAAGAGGCCCTAGCTAGTGGCCATTTGGTCTACATTGGAGAAGAGGTCATGACCGCTTACACCGAAGCCATCAAAACCCTTACGGTGAAAAAAGAAATGGTGAAAGACCATGCCAAGGACTTAACCATCATCTATACCCCCATCCACGGCTCTGGAAACATCCCTGTGAGAAGGGTCCTTCAAGAACTGGGCTATGAACATGTCCACATCGTCAAAGAACAGGAACTTCCTGATGGTACTTTCCCCACAGCACCTTATCCAAACCCAGAAAACCCTCAGGTGTTTGAGCTTGCTCTAGCACTGGCCAAAGACGTATCTCCAGACATTATTTTTGGCACAGACCCAGATTGTGACCGTGTAGGGGTCATTGTCAAAGATCGTGAAGGCAAGGATCAAGTCCTTTCTGGCAACCAAATCGGTATGCTCATTACCTATTACCTGTTAACGGCCATGAAAGAAGAACAAACCATTCCAGACAATGGCGTTGTGATTAAGACCATCGTCTCTACGGAAAGTGTTCGTGCCATCACCAAGGACTTTGGGGTGGAATTACTAGATGTGCTCACAGGGTTTAAGTACATTGGCGAGAAGATTGAAGAATACCAAGAGACCAAGGAGAAAACCTTCCTCTTTGGCTTTGAAGAATCCTTTGGCTATTTGGCGGGTACCTTTGTTCGAGACAAAGATGCCGTGGTGGCTTCCATGCTCCTTTGCGAAATCGCCACCTATTATAAGACCAAGGGCATGACCCTTTATGATGGCCTCATGGAAATCTACGAAAAATATGGCTATTATCAAGAGGGCATCGAATCCTTCACCTTGGCTGGAAAAGAAGGACAGTCTCAAATTGCTCGATGCGTAGAACATTTTAGAACCCATACCCTGACAGAAGTGGGGGGCATCAAAACAATCTTGAAAGAAGACTATAAGAAGAAAGAAAAAGTGGATCTATCCACTGGAGAAACTGAAGCCATCACACTGCCTTCTTCCAATGTCATCAAATACACTTTGGCAGATGGTTCTTGGTTTGTGGTGCGCCCATCGGGTACCGAGCCAAAAATGAAAGCCTATATGGCTATAAAGGGCAAGGATTTCTTGGATGCCCAGGAAAAAATGACCACATTCAAAGCCCAAGTGGTTTCCTTGGTCAAAGAGGGACTAAACGCATAACACGGAGTCTTTGGTAGCGCCAGAGAGGAGGACCATTTTTTGGATTATGTAAATCAATTGAAACGACAATTATCCACCCTGATTTTTTTAGAAATCAATAAAAACGTCTTAACGGAGCAGTATCCTTTGGAGGAGCTCCTGCACTTAGAGGAAGATCTATATCTTCCTCTTTCTCCTGAATATATCGCAGAACACATCACAGAAGACTTCACCAAAAACTTACCTTTGGGAGAGTTTGTCAAAGGGATGTATTTCGTGGCAGGGGCGGATCCAGTATTTAATCAAGTGGCCCTTTATAAGACCATACTAAGGGCTCTGGAAAGGCAACAGGTGATCAAGGGATATTCTGTGAAGCTCCTAAAAGAAGAAAAAAAAGAAGAAGCCTTGACCTATTTACTTGGGCTCTATACCATCCACGGGGAAGAGGACGTATTGAAAAACCTCTTGGTGTTACTGGAAGAGCTGAGTTTGAAAAACCAAGAAGTCCTGCCTCTGATGCTGACCTATGCTGAAAAAGCCATAGAAAAAGACCTGCTAGAAGGATTCCTTTTCAAGGGTTCTGCTTTAAGACTTCAAGGGGATTTTAGAGGGGCACTGTTTTTCATTCGAGAGTATCTACGTCTTGGTGGCGAGGAAACCCCAGAGCTCACTGAAGAAATCGAGTTTTTAGACCGTAAAACCCGGATCACCGAAGGAGAAGAGATTCTTTATGAAGAACCTCAAAAATTTCTAACACTGGTTTTGCCTCTCCTTAGTAGAGAAGAGGACAACCCAAGGCTTCTTCTGATGATTGCCATCGCCTATCGAATCCTCGGCAATCATGAAAAGGCCATCTACTATCTCAACGATGCCTTGGCTATGGATGGCGCCTATGTGGATGTGTTAAATGAGATGGGCATCAATTATGCAGCCCTTGGCAATTATGAAGAAGCAGCCCAGTACTTCCATAAGATCTTCCAAGACGTACGCACCATTGAGATCCTCACCAACCTCATCATGTGTTACATCAATCTTGGAGATTTCGACAAAGCAAAGGAACATGTAGCCATAGGGGAGCTCATGGACAGTGAAGATGAGATCCTTGTAGAAATCAAAGACTATTTGAAAAAAATCGGACATGAGGTATAAAACTCATCACAAATCCCTATAATGAAAGTAGGGTTGAAACCATTTGACACCAAGGGGATTTTCCCCTATAATACATTTATGAACAAGTGTTCTGTAATCATCAGGACACTAATTACGAGCACACAAGGAGTGAATGTTTTGGCTAATATTAATGCAGATAAAATGAAAGCCCTGGACGCCGCCATGTCTCAGATCGAAAAACAATTTGGCAAAGGGTCCGTGATGAAACTGGGTGCTGATTCTAAGTTGAATCTTGGTGCAATCCCCACAGGATGTCTTGGATTAGACATCGCACTGGGTATTGGCGGTATTCCCAAAGGCAGAATCATCGAAATTTATGGACCTGAATCCTCAGGTAAAACCACTGTTGCCCTGCATTGTATTGCTGAAGCACAAAAATTAGGAGGCATTGCAGCCTTCATCGATGCGGAGCATGCATTGGATCCACAATACGCCAGAAGACTGGGTGTAGATATTGACAACCTGTTGGTTTCACAGCCAGATACAGGGGAGCAAGCCATGGAAATCGCTGAGGCTTTGGTCCGTTCCAATGCCGTGGATTTAGTCATCGTGGACTCCGTGGCCGCTTTGGTTCCACGTGCTGAAATCGAAGGGGAAATGGGCGACAGCCATATGGGGCTTCAAGCAAGACTCATGTCTCAAGCATTGAGAAAACTAGCCGGAACCGTGAGCAAAACCAATTGCAGTATTCTGTTCATCAATCAGCTTCGTGAGAAGATTGGCGTGATGTTCGGGAATCCTGAAACCACTCCCGGTGGACGGGCCTTGAAATTCTATTCCTCTGTTCGTATGGATATCAGAAGAATTGACTCCATCAAAAATGGAGAAGACGTCATCGGAAACCGTACCCGTGTGAAAGTCATTAAGAATAAAGTGGCTGCGCCTTTTAAGATGGCAGAGTTTGACATCATGTACAACGGTGGTATTTCCAGAGAAGGGAATGTCCTAGATGTGGGGGTTAAAGAAGAGATTGTAGACAAGTCTGGTGCTTGGTTCTCTTATGAAGGCACCCGTCTTGGACAGGGCCGTGAAAACTCCAAATCTTATCTTGCCGAGAACCCTCAAGTACTTCTTGAGATCGAAAACAAGATCCGAGAAAAACATGAACTCCCAAAGGTCGCCATGGAGGAAATCATTGAGGCCAAGGAGATTTTAGAACTCATCGTGGAAGAAGAGACCACCCCAAAAGATACCAAGAAATCCAAGAAGAGTGAATAAAAGGGAGCAGGCAAAAGAACAATTTTTGCCTGCTCTATTTTCATGGACATTGTTCACAAATAATTCGTGGTTTCCATTTACCTTGAGAATATCATGAAATCGCTATCATTAAGCATCTGGCAAGGATTTTTCTCTTCTTTAAGTATTTGACACTTATTAGGGGATAAGATACAATAAATTTGTATTGGTTTATCAATTATCACAGTGAGAATGATATGCACTTCCAAGCTTTCACATTTAGCTATAAAAAATGACTAAAAAAGCAAGGGGGTGTAAATATGAGCACAGAACAAATCGCTATTATTATAACCGGTGTGGTTACAGTAGTAGTCGCAGGTGCCATAATTTTATATTTAGCAAATAGTAAATTGAAAACAGCCAAGGATTTTCTTGGCAAAGCAGAAACTGACAGCAAGAGACTTTTGGAAGATGCCAAAAGAGATGCAGAAGCCTTACAAAAAGAAGCCGCTTTGGAAGCAAAGGATGAAGCCTTTAAGCTAAAATCAGAGGCAGAAAAAGAAGTACGCGAAAGACGAAGCGAAGTCCAAAGACTTGAAAAAAGAACCATTCAAAAAGAGGAATCTTTAGACAAGAAATTAGATCAGCTGGAAAAGAAAGAAGAAAATCTGCAACAAAAACTTCAAGATCTTAGCGTAAAAGAAAATGATGCCGAAGAACTCCTTTCTAAACGCAGAGAAGAACTGGAACGAATCGCCAGTTTGTCTCAAGAAGACGCCAAAAAGGTATTGATGGATGAAGTACGTGGAGAAGTTCAACGAGACTTAACCATCATGGTGAAGGAGATGGAATCCAAAGCCAAAGATGAAGCAGACAAGAGGGCACGAGAAATTGTTACCACTTCCATTCAGCGTTGTGCGGCAGATCACGTATCTGAAACTACTGTCCATGTAGTATCCCTGCCAAATGATGAAATGAAAGGAAGAATCATCGGTCGAGAAGGTCGGAACATACGAACCTTGGAAACGCTTACAGGTGTTGATCTCATCATTGATGATACTCCTGAAGCAGTCATCCTCTCAAGTTTTGATCCGATTAGAAGAGAAGTTGCAAAACTGACCCTGGAGAAGCTTATTGTAGACGGAAGAATTCATCCTGCTAGAATCGAAGAGATGGTGGACAAATCCAAAAAGGACGTGGAAAACCAAATTAAAGAAGAAGGCGAACAAGCTTCCTTTGAAATTGGGATTCATGGCATCCATCCAGAACTACTCAAACTACTTGGTAGGCTAAAGTTTAGAACCAGTTATGGTCAAAACGTACTGAAGCATTCCATAGAAGTAGCCAATCTTGCAGGCCTTATGGCTTCCGAACTCGGTTTGGATGTCACCTTGGCCAAAAGAGCAGGTCTACTCCATGACATCGGCAAAGCCGTAGATCATGAGGTAGAAGGTCCACACGCACTCATTGGTGCAGATCTAGCAAAGAAATATCATGAATCCGCACTGGTAGTCAATGCCATCGCTGCCCATCATGGAGATGTTGAAATGATGTCCATGGAAGCCGTTCTGGTACAAGCAGCAGATGCAATCTCTGCAGCAAGACCTGGTGCAAGACGTGAAACTTTAGAAAACTACATCAAGAGACTACAGAAATTAGAAGAAATTGCAAATTCTTACGAAGGCGTAGAGAAGTCATATGCAATTCAAGCTGGAAGAGAAATCAGAATCATTGTTAAACCTGAAGTGGTTGACGATGCGGGGGCCATGCTCATGGCGCGATCCATTGTGAAGAGAATCGAGGAAGAAATGGAATATCCTGGACAGATCAAGATCAATGTCATTCGAGAAACCCGTTCCGTTGATTATGCAAAGTAATCCTTAGTGGATTTTCAAATTGAAATGAAGAAGAACAAGTCAACATGGCTTGTTCTTTTTATGTCCACTCAAAAGGGCTGGCTGGTGTTGACGCTCTGGCTCTTCTTCCTTATAATAAACACAGCTTAAAATAAAGGACTGGTCTTAAAAGGACCAATTTTCTCCCTTTATTACAGAAAGGACATTTCATGGCAACTTTTTTTCTCGCCATCATATATTTGGCTTTTATTGGTCTTGGTCTTCCAGATTCGGTGCTCGGTGCATCTTGGCCTACCCTTCATAGTAGCCTCTCCGTACCCGTGAGCTATGCAGGGATCCTCTCTGTGATGACCACCGCGGGCACCATCCTCTCCAGCTTCATGAGTGGAAAGGTCACAAAACGTTACGGTACTGGAAAAGTCACCCTCATCAGTGTGTCCATGACTGCTATGGCACTCCTGGGATTTGCCCTGGCGCCTTCATTTTGGGTACTCCTTCTACTAACCTTGCCTTTAGGCCTTGGTGCTGGCTCTGTGGACGCAGCATTGAACGGCTATGTAGCCCTTCATTATGAAGCCAAGCATATGAGTTGGCTCCATAGCTTTTGGGGCGTAGGGGCCACCTTAGGCCCCATGATCCTCTCTTTATTCCTCTTGCAACAAGAAGGGTGGCGAAAAGGATACCTTTTCATAGGGTTCATCCAAGGATTCATTGTGCTTATGCTCCTTCTCACGTTGCCTCTTTGGCAAAAATACAATCAGCATCCCCCTAAAAAACAGGAAGCATCAGGCAAGGTGCAGTCCACTTCAAGAGGTCTATATCAACTACCAGGGGTGAAGGAAGCACTCCTTAGTTTCTTTACTTATTGCGCAGTGGAGATGACCACAGGTCTTTGGGGAGCATCTTATCTGGTTGCCCATCATGACTTTTCCGCAGATGTTGCTGCCAGGTATGTCTCCCTGTACTTTGGTGGCATCACCCTGGGACGTATCTTCACGGGGTTCCTCACCTTAAAATTCTCTTTTAAGACCATCATTCGAGGAGGGCTTCTCAGCATTTTATTTGGTATTATTATGATTCTTACAGGGCTACAAGTGTTGCTACTGCCATCCTTTCTCCTTGTTGGGCTAGGCTGCGCGCCAGTTTTCCCAGGGATGATTCATGAAACGCCCCACCGATTTGGCCAAGAACATGCCCAATCCATCATTGGGATGCAAATGGCTTTTGCCTATATGGGCAGTACCTTTATCCCTGGCATTTTCGGACTCTTGGCAGGAGGAGGGCTTCTTCGCATCTTCCCCCTATATCTGTTGATGTTTTTGTTGATGCTCTTTTTCTTCTCTGAAAGAATTGGTATTTTAGTGAAAAGAAACCAAACGGCCACGAAAAAATCTGCTTAACCATGAAACATAAGCTCCACCCACGGGACTTCTTCTAGGGTGGACTTTTTTCCTACCTCAGGAAGATTTTGAGTAAGAGCTTTTGGGAGAACCCCTCGGGTTTCTCGTAGAAATTTCACTTTTTTCTGTAGAATATTGAAAACTGTATCACAATTTCAAAGAAGTACACCCTTTGATGTCAGGGTGTGAAACCCATAGAATTTTCCTGAAGTCCATTACATTTCATGTAGAATATGTTAAATTTAATGTATAGAAAGAGGTGATGTAATGCTGAATGATTTACACATTCATACGACCTATTCCGATGGGGCATTTACACCTGATGAAATTATTGAGATGGCTAGAGAAAAGGGCATTGCGTATATTTCCATCACTGACCATGATACCATGGGGGCTTATGGGCATTTTCGTGAGGACCTGGAGGACATTACCATCATTCCTGGGGTGGAAGTCTCCACCTATTATCAGGGACTAGAACTACACATTCTTTCCTATTTTCACAATCCTAAGGATGAGGCACTCCTTGCACTTTTGGCACGATTTAAAAATGATCGTATAGAAAGGTATTTTAAGATCTTAAAGAACTTAGAGAATTTAGGCATTCTTTTGCCTGATGAAGCTCCGCCTAAAGATTCCTATGGGCGCGCGCACATTGCCAAGCTTCTCATTGAACACGGCCATGTGAAAAACATCAAAGAGGCCTTTGGTACGTTCTTAGACATGGATAAAATCGCCTATGAGAAACGCTTTAAGATCGATACGAGAGATGCCTTGAAGGCCTTACGGCGAGCAGGGGGCATCCCCATTTTGGCTCACCCAGGTGAAAAGCTTTATAACTTGCATTTCGAAAAGCTTTTGTGGGATCTAAAAATTCACGGTCTATTAGGACTGGAAGTTTATCATCCTTCCCACAGGAAAGAATTATCCAACAAACTCTATGCCATTGCCCGGAAAAACAGGCTGATCATTTCAGGGGGAAGTGATTTTCACGGCCAGCTGGATGCCAAATCACCTTTTATCAACGATAAATTGGGACGATATGGCCTCAATGAACATCTGACACAAAAACTCATTGGATTTCACAAAAAACTACAAGCAAATACTACACAAAACTAAGGGGGAAAAACATGATTTTTTCAAACAAAGCACAAAAACTTGCACCATCTATCACTTTGGCCATTACTGCCAAAGCTAAGGAAATGAAAGCCCAGGGAAAAGACATCATCGGATTTGGTGCTGGTGAACCAGACTTTAACACACCAAAGAACATCATAGAGGCATGTAAAGTAGCCTTAGATGAAGGGAAAACCAAGTATGTGCCGGCATCTGGAATCAATGAACTAAAAGATGCCATCATCAATAAGTTTCATCGGGACAATGGACTCATCTACAAAAGAGACCAAATCATCGTATCCACGGGTGGGAAGCAATGTCTTGCCAATGCACTCTATGCACTGCTAAACCCTGGAGATGAAGTCCTCATCGCCAAACCTTATTGGGTGAGTTATCCAGACCTGGTTCATCTTGCAGATGGTATACCTGTCATCGTAGATACCCATGAAAAAGATGACTATAAGTTTACCCTTGAGAACCTTGCTGCGGCCATCACACCAAAGACCAAGGTGATCATTCTAAACAGTCCAAACAATCCCACAGGGACCATTTACAGCAAGGAAGAACTCCAAGACATCGCAGAGTTTTGCCGAGAAAAGGATCTTTTCATCATCTCCGATGAAATTTATGAGCCGCTCATTTATGGTGGAGACCAGCACTATTCCATTGCTTCCCTAAGTGAAGATGCTTATCAAAGAACTTTGGTAGTCAATGCACTGTCCAAGGCCTATGCCATGACAGGCTGGAGATTGGGCTACGCGGCTGGACCAAAAGAGCTGATTAAAATCATGAGCAACATTCAAAGTCATACCACCTCCAATTCCACCTCCTTTGTGCAGTATGCAGCCGTGGAAGCCTTAAACGGAGATCAAAGCTTTATTCCTGAATTGAACAAAGAGTTTAAAAGCAGACGAGACTATATGATTGGTCGCGCAGACCAAGTGGAAGGCCTTGGTTACATTTATCCCAAGGGCGCGTTCTATTTGATGCTGGATATCCGTCCATTCATTGGCAAAACCTACAAAGGCAAAACCATTGAAAACTCTTTGGATTTTGCAGACCAGCTCCTCAGTGACTACTTAGTGGCCCTGGTTCCTGGATCAGGATTTGGCCTCGAAGGATTTGTTCGACTTTCTTATGCCATCCATATTGATTCCATCAAAAAAGGATTTGACCGAATCGAAGCGTTCCTCACCGCACTCTCTTAGGAGGCTTGGACTATGGATAAAAAATGTGAGCTCTATATGCCAGTGGCTGGAGAAGTGATTCCCCTAGAAGAAGCCAATAATTATCTAAAAGATGACCTATTAGGGGGTATGGGCTTATGCATCATCCCTGATGGCGATTTATTCTTTGCACCAGTTTCTGGAGAAGTGGTATTGGTTTCTGAAACTCTCAACGCTGTAGCCATCAGTACCAAAGATCAATTGACCATTCTCATTCACTTGGGGCTAGACACCGCAAAACTTGGTGGACGAGGGTTTGCCAGTTATGTAAAAGAAGGGGATTACGTCACCGTCGGTGACAAGCTCCTTTATATGGACCGTGATTATGTGGAGCTTCAAGCCAAAATCACCACCCCCATGATCATCACCACCCCAGACAAGGTGAAAGAAATGAACATCAACTACAAAGCCACGGGAGCTTTTGTGAAATTCGTAGAAATCTCTCTGTAGTATTTGGTTGTTTTACCATTAAAACATGATATAATAAACTTGTTTAGTAAATGTATTTGAATATGAGGTGATTAAATGGTTTCAAAGGACGTTGCAGTAAAAAATCCAACCGGTTTGCATGCCAGACCAGCTACACTACTTGTTAAAAAGGCATCATCATTTAAATCTGATGTAAGTGTGGAATATAATGGCAAAAAAGCCAATGTTAAGAGCCTAATTGGTGTGTTATCCCTTGGTGTTACAAAGGGTGCCACAATTACGGTCATCGCTAGTGGCGAAGATGAAGAAGTGGCTTGTGAAGAAGTCGCAAAGCTCATCGAAACATTAGAAGAGTAAGAGACAAAAAGAACAAACTGGGATTGATTTTCATCCCAGTTTTCTTTTTACGCTACATAAACACAGACATTTTTCAAAAAGTATCATTTATCATCTGTGTTTTGATGTATAATACTACTGTTCGAAAAAATTTACGGAAAGAGGGCAGCCTATGAAATCAATTCATGTGTTGGGGAATACTTACGTTTTGGATTTACCCATCTTGCATATACCCTACTATAAACTCAATGAAGAGCGTATCATTCTTCTGGATACGGGTTTAAAAAATGAGCATAGAGAACTATTAGATACCTTCCTCGAAGAAGAACACCTTCAAGTGGCTGGCATACTCTGTACCCATGCACACATTGATCATGTGGGCAATGCTGCCTATTTCAAAGAGAAGTATCAGTGTCCTGTGGCCATGCCCAGAAAAGACGCAGAAGTCGTAGACAGCCTCTTAAACCTAAAAATCTTTTTCTCTGGGTTCTCCATGGAACGAACCAAAGAACACTTCGGTCATATGCTGGTGAAAACCGATCTCTTTATTGAGGAAGGGGATGAAACCGTCACCTTAGCTGGCGTAACCTTTCAAGTCCACCACACGCCAGGTCATAGCCCCAGTCATATCAGCATCACCACACCAGATCAAGTAACCTATCTGGGTGATGCCCTGATCAGTGAAGAAGTGATGGATAGCGCAAAGCTTCCCTATGCTCATGTGCTCACCAAAGACTTGGCCAGTAAGATCAAGCTCTATCAGCTACGCTCTGCGTACTATATCCTGGCTCATAAGGGGATTTATCCAGACATTAAGGATCTCATCACAGACAATCTCTATTTCTATAAAAATCGTGCTGAAGAAATACTTTCTTGCATTCAGGAGCCTTTAACCTTTGAGGAAATACTTGCACAGGTCACCGAGACTATGCACATCCGCCTTACCAGCCCAAACAAGTATTTGGCCATTCACCGTATGCTTCGGTGCTACATAGAGTATTTAGAAGATACTGGAAAGCTTTCCTTCGTCATGGAAAATGCTGCACTCAAATATACACGGACCAGTCTGTCTGTTTAAGACATTGAATTATAAGGAGGATCCCATGCACACTACCTATGAAAGTCCACTAACCAATCGTTATGCATCCAAAGAAATGAGTTATATTTTTTCGGATCTGAAAAAATTCCGTACTTGGCGTGCCCTCTGGATTGCCTTGGCTGAAGGAGAGAAAGCCTTGGGATTACCCATTACAGAGACACAAATAGAAGAACTGAAAAAATATCAAGAGGACATCAACTTTGAGGAAGCCTTGGCTAGGGAAAAAATGGTTCGTCATGATGTCATGAGCCATGTCTATGCCTATGGTCTGCAAGCACCTTCTGCAAAGGGGATCATCCATTTGGGGGCAACCAGTTGTTATGTGGGAGACAATACGGATTTGATCCTCATGAAAGAAGGACTGCACCTTCTGGAAAAAAAAGTGGCTAAGGTCTTGGCAAATCTTCGCACCTTTGCCTTGGCGTATAAATCCATGCCCACTTTAGGCTACACCCATTACCAACCTGCACAAATAACCACCGTGGGTAAAAGAGCCACCTTATGGATGCAAGATCTCTTGATGGATTTAGAAAACCTCAGATACACCATCTCTTCATTGAAATTTCGAGGGGTAAAAGGAACCACTGGTACCCAAGCAAGCTTCATGAGCCTCTTTGAAGGGGATGAAGAAAAGGTGATAAAGCTAGATCAAATGGTTTCTGATGCTTTTGGTTTCTCCGAAAGCTATGCCGTCACAGGACAAACGTATCCTCGTAAGGTAGACAGTATCGTTTTGAATCGCTTAAGTGAAATTGCCCAAAGCGCCTATAAGTTTAGCAACGACTTACGCCTATTACAGAGTATGAAGGAAATGGAAGAACCCTTTGAGAAAAATCAAATTGGATCCTCCGCCATGGCCTATAAGAGAAATCCTATGAGAAGTGAGCGTATGGGCGCCTTATGCCGATACGTCATTGTAGATGCCCTAAATCCAGCCATTACAGCGTCTACTCAATGGTTTGAGCGAACCCTTGATGATTCTGCAAATAAGAGAATCGCTGTGGCAGAGGCCTTTTTAGCCCTGGATGGAGTATTGAACCTTTATATGAACATCACGGAAAATCTTGTGGTCTATGATAAAATCATCCATCGGCACCTGCTAAGTGAACTGCCTTTCATGGCCACGGAGAACATCATCATGGAAGGGGTGAAAAAAGGGGGCGATCGTCAAGTGCTTCATGAACTCATCCGTGAGCATTCCATGGCCGCTGCCAAAAATGTCAAAGAAGAGGGGTTAGAAAACGATCTTCTCACAAGGATTGCCAGAGATGAAAGATTTGGTTTATCTACAGAAGAACTGGCCGAAACTTTATCCCCCATGGATTATGTTGGTAGAGCCCCAGAGCAAGTGGTTGCCTTTATCAACACCCAGGTAGATCCACTTTTAGCCCACTATGACGCCTTTGATATTTCTTCTGAAATCACCGTGTAACCTGGGTCTTCGTACCAATTCATACAAACCGTATAAATCCTTAGGAAGTTCTAAAGAAATCTTCAGAATTCTATGATACACTTTAAGTGTTGCTAAAATCATACAGTTCAGAATATGTATCTAGGAGGCATCCCATGAAAAATAAACCCATCTTACTAATCCTTATGATTGTACTCATGAGTCTATTTTTCACCGCCTGCAGAAACGATCAGGAAGCTTTAACGCGACAGATGGCCCCAGTTTTGGCTTATACCTCAGATGGCGAAGAGAATATAAAATTTGTTCGCACCAAAGAATACGATGGTCGAGTCATCCGTGAATTCACAGATTCAAAGTTTTTCTATGAAGTCACCACAGATGGACGCCTCATGACCATCTTTTTAAGGACCACACCCACCACCACACCCACGGTGGCTACTAGGGAAGAAATCCTTTTGAAGGCCAATGATAATTTAAGAAGACTCAATTACAATTTAGATGAATTTCAGACGGAAGTTCGTTACAATGAAAATAAAAAGCAATATGAAAGTGTCTCCAGAGAACGAAAAGGGGAGGCTTTCACGGGGAATAATATTTATATCCAATACACCAGTGATGGGACCCTCATCAGCATCTCCTTCAAATATGAGAATCCTGAAATTCTCAACACAGAAGACCAGATCACTGTGGAGGAAGCCAAGGAGATCATCATGAATTATTTCTCCACCAATGCCTCAACAGAGAAATATGCCCCCATGCTCACCAGTGCTATGATCCGCCATGAGGTGGATGTGTACAACAATAAAAAAGTGTTCAATCTCTACTTTACACTGCCCACAGAAGAAGTTGGCACCTTTGATTTCCTCTACGTGGTAAGTACTGAAACGGGTATTATTCTCTACAGACGAGAACTAAGATGATCCTTTATTGAGGATCCTCTTTTTTTACCTATTTAAATTGCTTAAAATTGAATTTTATCATTGACATTATCCGGTGACCTCTATACACTGATATTAAGTAGTAGATGATTCTACAGCGCACTCAAGATGTTCATGATCTTTACTAAGCCCTAAGCAATTTGCACGTAGGAGGTAACAATGGAACATATTTATTTACCTGGGGAAGAGCCTCGACTATTGGTTCTCTTCCATGGCACTGGCGGTACCGAAAAGGATCTGATTCCTTTGGCCAAAGAAATGGACCCCAAAGCACATATTTTATCCATTCGAGGAAATGCCCCTGAAAATGGGATGAATCGATATTTCCGTCGGTTAGTGGAAGGTGTTTTTGATGAAGAGGACATTCGGTTCCGAGCAAAGGAGTTGGTTGACTTTTTAAACACCGCAAAAATAGACTACACGCTAGGGGATCTACGTTGGGCTTCCATCGGCTATTCCAATGGAGCCAACATCATCGCTGCACTGCATTATCTTCATGGAGATGTTTTTGAAAAGTCCATACTCTTGCATCCCATGGTGCCCTTACAAGAAGGACCCAGTATGCCACTGTCTTCCAGTCGCTTCTTCCTTGGCGCAGGGGAAAATGACCCCATGGTGCCCATGGCAGATACTTTGGCATTAAAAGCCCATTTAGAACAAGCTGGCGCTACGGCTACCCTACACACATACTCTATGGGTCATCGACTCACCTTAGAGGAAATTCAAGATGCCACAGCGTGGTATCGAACATAATAGCGTCTTCGCTTCATCCAAACACCTAAAATGGGCCCTTACCAAGGCTCATTTCAGGTGTTTGTTTAAACCCTTAAATTTCTATGTTAATTGTCAGAATATAGACGAAAATGATAGAAAGACCGCTATATTAGTGCTATGATATAGGTAAGGCATCGGGTCTAAATCATGTCGAACCTATTTTGCCAATTCGACCAACGATGTCTAATCTCTGAAAGGAGGAAACCCTATGAAAAGAATCTTCAAAACGTTACTCATGACCATGCTGCTCATGAGCGTACTAGCAACGTCAGTCATGGCTCTTGATGTGTGGGAAGTGCGCTTTAGTGGAGAAGTTTCACCCAGTCAATCACAGTGGCTCAAAAACGCGTACAATGAAGCTCAGGAAAATAACGCTGACGCGGTGTACCTGATTCTCGACACCTTAGGCGGTCGCGTAGACTCTGCCCTGGAAATGGCCAAAACCATCTCTTCCATGGATACCATTGTTCTTGTAGATGGAGGCGCGATATCCGCAGGTGCTTTAATGGCACTAAGCGGCAGCGAAATGTACATGACCGGTGGCTCTACCATCGGTGGCGCAGAACCCCAAATCGGTGGAGAGAGAGCCGATGAAAAAACCGTCTCAGTTTGGTCTGCTGAACTTGCTTCGCAAGCACAAAAGAATGGACGAGACCCACAAATTGCTCGAGCCATGGCTGATGACTCCATAGCCATTGAAGGACTTGTAGAAAGCGGCAAATTACTTACTCTCACCGCAGAAGAAGCATTGGAAAATGGCATCACCGACGGTGTCTACAAAAGTGAGTCCGACTTCCGCATGGAAAAAGGCCTCAACGTCATTGGTTCTACTGGCAAAACAACCCTTAATGTGGTGACAGATTTTCTCACCTCCTCTGTGGTAAGCACCTTATTACTGATGCTTGGCATGGCAGGGATTGTCATTGAGTTTTTCACCCCAGGTTTTGGGATCCCAGGAGGCATCGGTATTGCGTCTTTAACCTTATACTTTAGCGGTAGTATTTTAGCCGGTATTTCCGGATGGGAAGCAGCTTTGCTCTTCATTGTGGGATTGGGGCTATTAATTGCTGAAGTCTTTGTCATTCCAGGATTTGGTATTACTGGGATCCTTGGGATGTCAGCCATCTTCGGTAGCATCTTTTTGTCTACTCCAGATCCTGCCACTGCTGTACAATCTTTGGTCATTGCCATCATTGGATCCATTGTCCTGATCATTGTGGTCTTTAGATTTACACCAGGTAGACGTGTCTTCAAAAAATTGGTGCTCAGCATGGAAGAATCTAAAGAATCAGGTTATGTAGCAGCAAAACCCGGTCTCCGTGATCTCATCGGTCAAGAGGGCATTGCCAAAACTGTACTCAGACCCTCCGGAACAGCGGAAATCAATAATCGATTCGTTGATGTGGTAACTTCTGGAGAATTTATTAAAGAAGGGGCGACCTTAGTGGTCACGGATGTTGAAGGCATGCGTGTCATTGTGAAGGAAGCCAAAGGAGTGTAACAATTGGGGATCAAAAGCTTTTTTAGAAAACTCGTGCTCAGCACTGAAGAAACCCCAGACAACGGGTATGTGGCCGCAGATATGAGTTTGAAAGAACTCATCGGAAAAACAGGCGTAGCCAAAACCCCACTACGTCCCGCAGGAACTGCCACCATTGATGGCGAACCTGTAGATGTAGTTACCTTAGGAGAATTTCTCCCAGCGGGTACGACCATTTTGGTCACCGGTGTGGAAGGAATGCGCATCATTGTCAAAGAAACATAATATGAAGGAGTTGTGAAAAAATGCCAGAAATTTACGGATCAGCCATTTTACTCATGATCATCGTGGTACTACTTATTCTTCTTTTCACCATCATCCCTGTGGGATTATGGATCAGCGCTCTTGCTGCTGGTGTAAAGGTTGGATTCTTCAACCTCATCGGTATGAGACTGAGAAGAGTTGTCCCAAGTAGAATTGTAAACCCATGGATCAAAGGGGACAAAGCAGGCCTAAAGCTAAACGGAAACAAACTTGAAGCCCACTACTTAGCCGGTGGTAATGTTGACCGCGTGGTCAATGCCCTCATCGCTGCTGAGAGAGCTCAGATTCCACTACAATTTGAAAGAGCAGCTGCCATTGACCTTGCAGGTCGTGATGTTTTAGAAGCTGTGAAAATGTCTGTTAATCCCATTGTCATTGAAACTCCCTTCATCGCTGCCGTGGCTAGAAACGGTATCGAAGTGAAGGTCAAAGCTAGAGTTACCGTTCGTGCAAACCTAGACCGTCTTGTGGGTGGTGCTGGTCAAGAAACCATCATTGCTAGAGTAGGTGAAGGTATTGTTACAACGGTAGGTTCTGCAGAAGATCATAAGTCTGTACTAGAAAACCCAGACACCATTTCTTCCACAGTCCTTAAGAAGGGACTAGACTCAGGAACTGCTTTTGAAATTCTATCCATCGACATCGCTGATGTAGATATCGGAAGAAACATTGGTGCGAAACTTCAAGAAGATCAAGCTCAAGCGGACAAGAAGATCGCTCAAGCCAAAGCTGAAGAAAGACGTGCCATGGCCGTGGCTCAAGAACAAGAAATGCGTGCAGAAGTGCAAGCCATGCGTGCAAAAGTTGTGGAAGCAGAAGCTGAAGTACCTAAGGCCTTATCCGAAGCCTTCAGACAAGGACATCTGGGTGCCTTTGACTATTACAACATGAAGAACATTATGGCGGATACCAACATGAGAGATGCCATTTCACAAGGCGGAAAACCAGCGCCACAAGGAACACAGAAGGAAGACTAAGATAGGAGGTCTCCTATGGATATTATCATTCTGCTCATTGTTTTCGGTGTCATTTCATCGATTTCAAAAAACAGCAAAAAAAATCAGGCGCAAAATAGAAAGCCTGGCGGTCGGATGCCTCCAAGACAGAACCTTCCAACTCCACCTTCAACGGTTTCTCAGCCACAAAGACCCGCAACGCCTCAGCGTTCACAAGAATCCCTACAAGGGACTCTCACCAGTTTATTCAATGCACTGGCTGGTGAAGAAGTACTAAAAAGTCCTGAGGAAAAGAAACGGGAAGAGTATCAGCGTAGACTGTTAGAAGAAGCCAGAGAAAAAGAGGCTTTGCAAGCCAAAGAAAAAGAATTGGCCATGCAAAGAGCTGCTGCCTATGCACAGGAAGAAGAGGAAGATATTCTAGAGGCTGTTACCCTTAGTCCTTATGAAGAAGGGACCTCCTCCAATGAATCTCCCGTTTTAAACCTAGCGGATGCAAAACAAGGGATCATTTGGAAAGAAATTCTAGACCGACCAAAAGCCTTAAGATAGTTGAAAGAAGATATGTGACTTGCTCATGTATCTTCTTTTTTAGACCATTTTATGTGAAAATTTCATCAATTTGTATCCATTTGAGATACAAGGACTTCTATAATGAATGTATAGTCAAGAAAGGGGGCTTTTTCCATGATCACTCACAAGAACCCCCTGGGAGGATTCCTTATGTTCTTATCTCTCATTTTACTCACTGCTTGTTCAAGAGGACTATGAGCCCTCCAGTAGCGATGAATCCTTGGTAGGCGGTGGGGGCTTTCATCACTTTTATTTTACCGGTGCAAAGGAAGGAGATGTCACAGTAACCTTCCAGCACTATCGTCCCTGGGAAGGGGCAAAGAGCGCTACAGATACCCGCGTTTTTCATGTGAAGGTCCAGCAAGACAGCACAATCCAAAGCATAACTAAATAACCCTCAAAAAAAAGCTCAGGCACAAACACTTTCGCTCTTGCCTGGTTGTATATAAAAGTTTTCTATCGTAAGGAGGTCTATGATGAAGAACATACTCAAAAAACTACTACTCTCATTGGTGATGTTCACCATGGTCACAGGTTGCACAAAAGGGAAGGAGTCTATACCTTTGAGTTTTACACCGGATACCTATCCCATCATTGATGGGTCCACTGTTACCATCCCCCTATCAGAACACCTGGCTTCCAGTCTTCTTCAACTACCCCTGGAGGAAGCCAGGCAATATGTGCTACACAACAAAACCCACGAAGCTTATGTGAATCTCCTAGACAAAAAAGCAGATCTCATCTTTGTCACCAGTCCTTCTGCGGAAGAACTGGCTTTAGCCTCCGCAGCCAATATCACTTTAGAAGTTATTCCCATTGTCAGTGAGGCTTTTGTATTCTTAACCGGTGCAGACAATCCCGTTGAAGAGCTTACTTTGGCAGAGATTCAAGGGATCTACAGTGGTAAAATCACCAATTGGCAAGAAGTGGGCGGAAAGAATCTCCCCATCATTCCTTACCAACGTCCAGTGAACTCTGGGAGCCAAACGGGCTTTCTTGAGCTGGTTATGAAAGGTCTTGTGCCCATGGACGCCCCCATGACTCAAGTCATTGCAGGCATGGGTGATCTCATCGACACTGTAGCTGCCTATACCGATGAACCACAAGGCCTTGGGTATTCCTATTTCTACTACACCACAGAGATGTGGGGCAATGAAAAGGTGAAACTATTGTCCATTGATGGTGTAGCACCCAGCAGTGAAACCATCACTTCCCATGAATACCCCATTCATACGGCCTATTACGCGGTGATTCGCGGGGATGAACCAAAAGACAGCGCTGTTCGCAAAATCATCTCCTACATCCTATCAGATGAAGGGCAATCCCTCATGGAGGAGGCCGGTTATGTACGCATCCAATGAAGCCAAGAAGAATACCTGTGGGATCATCACCTTCATCTTCTCTCTTTGTCTGTGCATGGGCTTTTTACTTGTGGGGTGCTCTCCTAAAGAAACTACCCCACAAGCACCACTTCCCACAGTAGAAAAAGAAGAGGAGACTCCTGCATACATTTCACCTTTCATCGCTGTGACATCTCCAAAGAGGCTTCCTTATTTGATTCAAAACAAACTGGATATTCACTATATTTATCCTCTGGGAGAAGAGGAAGGAGGAGAGAACTACCTCTCCATCTCAGGCTTACAGGACAAAGACACGGAAGCCTTGATCAACGAAAAAATCAAAGCTTTTTATGAGGACTTGAAATCTAGGCCTGTACCACCTTATAGGGGCATCAAAAGAGTTCTTGATGAAACAAGACCCATGAAATCTCAAAGTACGATGTTAAACCTTACCTTTAATTTTAATAATCTATTGTGTATCAGTGGGTACGAGTCCAGAATCTATCCTAAAATAGACAGTTATGATGAGCTCTACGTCGATATTCAAGACGCGCTCACCATCGATCTTTCTTCCGGGGAGGAAGTAGCGCTCAGCGATCTTTTTGCAGACGACGCGTCTTACCTAGAGATCCTCAGCGACAAAACAAAAACCTTATTGGAGAAAGAATTTTCCAGCGACGAGTACAGTGAATGGTTTCATTCCACCCAACTCATCGCGCCCTTTAAAGGGATTCGAGAAGGATCTACTTTTGCTTTGTCGGATGGGGGCATGCTTTTACTCTATTTAAACCACGAAACCCCAGAATTTGATACGGGATTTTCCACCCATTATATGATGGTTCCTTTTCTAGAAATCCAAGATGCTTTAGCACTTTATGATCGATTTTACAAAGGAAAGGAAAACCTTTATATAGATCCAGCAGCACCCACCATCATGCTACTCTCCAGTTACAATAAGCATCTTAAAGGAGAATCCTATTATCAAGAAGAGGAGGGGTCCTCCATCTATATTCAGTACCGCTATCCAGAAGATTTGCCACCAAAAGCCATCGATGCTTATAAAACTCTGTTAAACCTCGAGGAAAATAAGAAGATGGATAAAACTCGAAAAATGCTTTATCTTGAAGGATACGCCAGCATCATTGGACACTACATAAGTTGTGGCATTCATGTAAGTAAAAACTATGGGCAGTACAGTGAATTTGAAACCCTCTTCATGACCATGGACCAAGAGGGCAATGAGGTGCCATTGGAAGATCTCTTTGAGGAAGGATACGATGTTTCTGCACTATTAAGAGCAAAACTCCATGACGTCTTAGCCATAGATTTTCCTTCAGTGGTCCTTGAAGAAGAAGTACTCAATGAGTATATAGACACGCTAACCTATCGGATCAATCCCATGGGGCTTTACTTCAGCACCAAACCCATGGACATAAATGAGCAAGAACGGTATCCCATCCAGTTTAACATTGACTTCCATGAAATTGGGATTGACCATTTACCTTTTATTCAACAACCTTAGGAGGATTCCCCATGTATTTAAATCGAAAGCTACTTATGATGATACTGCTCCTTGGATGTCTCACGGCTTCTTGTTTCACTGCCGGTTGCACATTGACGCGCATCGAAGGCCCTGAGGAAGAACCTACCTTCGTTGAACCGCCAAACACCATGCATCCTTCCATCATCGTGGATGGGCAGCGCTATGAAAGTACCGGCATGGAAATGCCAGGCACGCCAGACGAAAGTGAAATCAAAAAGATTACTTCCACCGTGCCCAGTAATGGATTTCCCAAAAAAGAGGGGGAAGTGAACTTTCCATCGGGGGAGAGCTACTACGCTAAAATGAACGATGGAGAACCTTATGTTGTGGTACTCATCCAAAATGAATGGGTAAAATTTATAAAATCCTCAGAAACGGGTCTCTTATATCCCGGTCGTTATACACTTATGGGTACTAAGCCTGAAAACATCAGCTGGATTCAACTTAAAGAAGACAAAACTTTTGAATTTAATAGACATATCGCCACATCATACAGACCCACGGGCACCTATGAAGTGGAGCTTGATCTGTTGTATTTATCCCTAGATAACGAAGTTGCCTATATCTTCAACATAGAAGGGGGAAAAATCACCCTTCAAGAAGATCTTCTAGAGAATGCCCTCATAGAGGAAGGGGCCATCTTTCAATTGGCTCATGCATTTTTCACCATGGAAACCACGGATCTTTTCTCTACAGAGGAGTTATTAAATGGAATGAAACTCGTCGTAGATGAATTTTCATTTCCAGGAGCAACACTACAAACAATTTCTTTTGTGGAAGAGGAATATAAAATGCTTCTTGAAAGCTATATGCAAAATGGCCGCGGCAGCATCAACGGTGTAGACCCCAAAAATGTGCTCATCGTACTATCCAGCTTTACCACTTCAGGAGAAACACATCTCTCAACATTGAACCCAAATGCCACCTATGAAGGCTATCAATGGGTTCTCATACGTGACCATAAGGACGAGCCTTGGCGCATCGATGATCAAGGGTATTGATGAATGAAGGAACTCTCACGAACAACCATCAGAGATCACACCGTAGCACTGTAAAGTGCTTTCCTGGATCTCTGATGGTTGTTCTTTTATTTCTCTGTTTTACCATGAAGAAAGAGGGGGCCACATGGATCATGGCTAAAAAGGGTATCTCAATACTAGTACTCGGAAAAATAATTTATTTCGCGAAATGTTGATTTCGCGAATATAATGACATATAATAAGAGTGGAGATTGATTTCCATCACTTTTCAGCGAAAATCCCCCTTCCAAAAACCACAAAGGATGTGTGATTATGACCACCACTCATACAGATCCCTATGAGATCTATCCGCAACGCGTGCTTGATTTCCTCAATTACTCCAGCACCATCCGAGGAAAATCAGACAGCACCATTGAAGCCTACGGCTACGACCTAGGTCTCTTCTTTAAATTTTTAAAAATGCACAGAAGACTTGTTTCTCGAGAGATTCCATTTAATGACATTCTCATCCACGACATTGACGATGACTTCCTTAGAAAGATTACACTCTCAGAGATTTATGCCTTTCTATCTTACACGGATAAAAGTCGTCAAAACTCAGCCTATGCCCGTGCTAGAAAAACGGCCTGTATCAAAACTTTTTTTAAATACTTATCCGTCAAAGCCCGAATCATCGATAAAGATCCTTCTGTAGAATTAGAAAGACCTAAAATCAAGAAGCGCAACCCTGTATATTTAACCTTAGATGAGAGTCGCTCACTCTTAAGATCTATGGATAAGGAAAACATCAATTACAAAAGAGATTATTGCATTCTCACACTCTTTCTAAATTGCGGTATGCGACTTTCAGAACTGGTCAGCATACGGATTAGTAAAATGAAAGAAGATACACTCACCGTCATCGGTAAAGGAAACAAAGAACGCGTAGTGTATCTGAATCAAGCCAGCATGAATAGCATCCAAGACTATCTCATCATTCGCAACAATTTGACTGTACCAGATGAATATAGTGACTATCTATTTTTGTCCACCCACAGAAGACCCATAAATAAGCGCACCGTGGAAGTTCTTGTCAAAAAACACGTGCGAGCCGCCGGTTTATTTGAGGATAAATATTCACCCCATAAACTCAGACATACCGCAGCTACACTTATGTATAAACACGGAAAAGTGGATATACGTAGTTTGCAGATGATTTTAGGGCACGAAAATGTATCTACAACCCAAATTTATACCCACGTGGATAACGAATCTTTAAGAGAAGCCGTGAAGCTAAATCCGCTGGCCGAAGAGTAACTTGACATAAAAAGAGGTTGGATTATGATCCAACCTCTTTTTATGTCTACATATTGTGTTAATTATACTTATTCTTCACTAGATATAGTGTAATTGCTAACTCCTGCGTTTTAGTTTACATAATTTTTATATAGTAAAATTAATTGTTGTTGAATTATGCCCCCTCTCCTTCTTCCCTTCTGTTTTTCGTTCTGAGATCCATCGCCCTGGGCAATAACACTCCAACGAAAAAAGTGTATCTTTCCACATTGTGCCAATGTGCATAATCATTCTCTTTCTCGATAATTCATTCAATCTAAAAGTATTGTTTATTTCTGAAAATCTGATTTTCACAATTTAGAATTCGCATTTACTGTCCCCCTATAGCGCACATTGTCGGAATACTCTAATAATATATTGCTCAAAAAACATGAAGGTATTGTTAAATTTTATCAATCAATGTATCACAAAGGATCTCCATGCATTTCAATCCTTATCACCCAGGACCTTTCATAGTACAGAGCATACACCTTCTATGTCCCCTCTTGTAACAGCAAGATACAGAGACGAGAAAACTCTTCAGTATTTGGGTATAGACCAGCTGAACATGACCTATGATCTCACAAAAAGGTATGCCACATTGGATCTTTAATATCAAGCTGATGAAAAAATCAAGGCGTTAAATATGCGAACATGGTTTCACCCGTGACTTTCTCTACAACTCTCCCTAACCTATACATGCTCAAATCTTCATGAAAAAACTAGTACCTGGTTTACACTTTGGCTCTGCTGTAAAAAATGTTGATCCAAATGCCCTGATGGCATCTGCAATCCCAACGCCAATTGCTGTGAAAGTTTTGATGCGGAGTATGATTTATTCTTTCATTTACGATCGTGAACCTCAGGAAGGATTTCACCTTTATGATCCCTTTGCATCTTCTCCACTCGACAAACACATGAAGTAACCCAGCAATTGCATCTGCCTTCGAATGAACTCCATCAGGATCACTGCATTATAAAGCACCTCATGGTAGATCAAACCATAAGGTGCTTTTCCTTGAACTTATAAAAAGTTTAACATTAGGCAAAGTTTAACAGTAATAGAATGAGCAGTAGTAACATAAACCCATAAATGAGTACATCAGATCTTGTGATATACTTCTCAATTTTCCTGAAGAAGGCTCTAAGCTTATTCCCTGTTCTTTCATAGATAGGCTGGTAAAAGTCACTTTCAAAATCCAGTTGCTTCGGCAAATGAAAATGGAACAAATTGAATTTCACGCCGATGACGTAGATGAGAATCCCACCACCATAGATCCAAATCATGGCACTTAAGTCTTTCACATTAAAGAACTGCATGTTCACCAAATACTTATCAATGAAGTATCCATCAAACTGGAGTCCTCTCGCCGCTGGAATGATGATGTAATCCATAAGGAGATTGGGGAATAGACCAATGAAAACCACGAAAAAAGCTAAAATCGCCATGGCAAGGGTCCCAAGGGTATAGGATTCCTTCACATATTTGTACTGTTTTGGTGTATGACCAATAAATACATGGGTATAAAGCTTAATGAAGGAAGCTGCAGTGCATGCGCTCACGAAGTTAAAGATGTATTCTGCCCACTGAAAAGCCGGATGGCCATACACATGTGCTTCTACAATAGCGTGATGCAAGATGGTTTTACTGGCATATCCGTTGAGAAGCGGCATTCCTGTGATCCCAAGGGCTGCAATGAGCCCCACTGTAGCAGCAAAGGGCATTTTCGAATAAAGCCCCCCAAGTTTATACATGTTCTTCTCTCGGGTCTTAAAGAAGACAACACCTGCAACCATGAAGAGGAGTGCTTTAAAGAGACCATGATTGATCATATGATACAGACCCCCGGCAAAGCCCATGGCTCCATCAAAGCCTAAATATGCCGCTACACCGATGCCCATGATCACATAGCCCATTTGACTGACACTATGATAGGCAAGCATACGAATCATTTTCTCTTGCTCTAGAGCTGCGATAACCCCCACCACCATGGTGAGTACGCCTAACCAAATAACAACGGCGCCAATATCTTTCAACGTAAAGATGATGGTATTCACGGTAGCTTCCGGTTGACCTTCCGTACTGGATATGACCGATAAAATGAGTCTTAAAATTCCATAGCCACCAATCTTCATGAGAATTCCTGAAGAAAGTGCATTGACAGATAGATGAGACTTGGGATACACCACTGGTACCCAGTGATGGAGGGGAACCATCCCCGCTTTTATGCCAAATCCAATCAAGAAGAAAATGGCGGACACGTATTTCACCGCCCCCATCTCCCCAAACTTTTGACCTAGTGTTACCCATTCATAGTTTTGCGTATAGGCTGAAAGTACAAGGATTCCCGCCAAAATTGACAAGCCTCCTAAAATCCCAAAGTAGATGTATATACTTCCAGCTTCTATGACCTTTTGCCCTCTTTCATGAACCATCAAGGCGAAGGTAGAAAAGGTCATGATTTCAAAAAACATGAAGAAACTCAGTAAGTCTCCGGCCATGAGGGTGCCAATGGTGGATAAATACGTGACCATGAAGAACAAATAGAAGCTTCGTTCTCGGCCACAACCTTTGATATCCACCGCAGTATACAGACTCACCACGAAAAACATGAGCCCTGCAAAGATCATCAAGATTAAACTCAACAAATCAATTCTAAAAACAATGCCATTGCCAAACAAGCTGGCAATGCGATACTCCATGGGTCCTTTTAAGACTTCCCCATAGATGCTGATCATCATCAGTGTCGTTAAGAGAATGACACCTCTTACGGTCATTCTCCGGAGCCTTCTGTGTTTCCCGCCCATGAGGGGGATTAAGAGGATCTCGATGACACTTAAAGATAATAAAATGATGGGCAGCCAAAGCTGGATACTCAGTCTTGCTGCATTCATAAGCTCGAGCCCTCCTTATGTGATGAGATAGAGTATGATTCCTAATAGAACCAATGCATAAATGACCACGTCCCCTTTTATGATGGTATTTTCCATGCCATAGAGGAAGGTATTGGACATGGCCAAGGTCTTTTTCCGTATGCCTTTATTCATGGCAAAGTCCCCATCCATCCATCTGGGTAGATGGAGATGGAAAAGATGGAATTTGATGCCCAAATAGAAAATGGCTACACCAATGGCATAGACATAGACCATGGTCAAGAGATCTTTGCTGTTGAAGAAGTTCATCCCAATGAGATACTTGTTGATGAAATCTGTACTATAAGCAAAGCCTTGCGTCGCTGGGATGATAAATTGATCCATGATGAAATTTGGGAAAAATCCAATGAGGGTAATGAGTAGTGCAAGGCCACCCATGCCAAGACTCATCATGATGCTTTCCCCTTTCACATGTTTAAACTTCTCTGGTACTTTACCAAGGAACACAAAGCCAAAAAGCTTAATAAAGGAGGTTACGGTACCCGCAGAAATCACGGTGAACATCATTTCCGCATAACGAAATGATGGATGTCCATACTCATAAGCTTCTACGATGGCATGATGCAGAAGGGATTTACTGGCAAATCCATTGAATAGTGGCATCCCTGTGATGCCCAAGGCTGCAATAAGACAAACCAAGGCTGTAAAGGGAAACTTCCGCCACAGGCCACCCAGTTTATACATATCTAGCTCATGGGTTTTTAGATAAATCACACCAGCCACCATAAAGAGCAGCGCCTTAAACAGCGCATGATTGATCATATGGTAAATGGCCCCAGAAAAGCCCATGGCTCCCTTAGGTCCAAGATAGGCGGAAACGCCTATTCCCATGATGATATATCCCATCTGACTCACACTATGATAAGCCAGCATTTTCTTCATGTTGCTTTGCTGTAGGGCCATGAAGACCCCCACAGCCATGGTGATGATGCCAATCCAAATGAGGGTAGCCCCCAGTTCGATGCTCAAAGCCCAAATGGGGCTGTCATAAGATACATAGGCTCCCTTAGCGGGCATAAAGAAACTGGTTAAGACACGCAAAATCCCAAAAGCCCCGATTTTAATCATCAACCCTGAAAGTAGTGCACTGGCTGGAGTAGGTGCCACGGGATGGGCTCTTGGAAGCCAAATATGTAGCGGTAGCATCCCTGCTTTGATGCCAAAGCCTACTAAGAAGAGTCCTGCCATGAGGTATTTTACAGGGCCCAGGGTGGCAATCTTCGCGGCCAGTGGTACAAAGGCCACGGTACCAGCATTAACATACAAGAGAATCATGCCCAATAGAAGGGCAAGCCCTCCAGCCACCCCCATATAGATGTAACTATCCCCTGCCAAAAGTGACTCTTTGGATTGGTTATGTGCCACCAAGAAATACGAAGCAAAAGTCATGATTTCAAAAAAGAGGAACATGGTGAGTAGATCTCCTGCCATGATGGTCCCAAGGACGCCACCATAGGTGATGGTCATCTGGAGGAAGAATCTATTTCTATGCTTTTCTACAGCCATATAGTCGTGGGCATACATGCTCACAAGAACCCACAAGATGGAGGATACCATCACCATAATAAAGCCCATGAGATCCACTTTAAAACTGATTCCTAAACCTAAAACCTTAGGAATTTCGTAGCGCATGGTGCCTTCTAACACTTGAGGAAATAAGGCTAAAATCAAGAAAAAGGTAAGCACCGTGGTGTAGATCACAGCCATGTCTCTAGCATTTTCTTTCCGCCTGAAAAAGTACATCTCAATGGGTCCCCCAATGAGAGGAATCAAGATGATGATCAGCGGCAAACTTTTTAAGTTGTTGATGGTATTTGAGAGACTTTCCGTAGCATTGACTAAGTATAATAGCACACCACTGACTTGGGTTTTATCAATATATTTTGCAAAGATAAGAAACGCGGCAAATAAAGCCCCTAAAGCAATATAGATGATGATACAGCTGACGCAAAAGGCATCTAGTTTTCTTTTCTTTTTATGTTTTGTTGATAAATCTGTCTTCTTCTTCGGAAGATTGTTTTCATTGTTCTTCAAAATAGCCCTCCATTACAAGCCCATGCCTAAATTGATAAAGGTAGGTACCGCTTGCTCGATGATGTCCATGACAAGATGCGGAAATAGTCCAATGACAAGGCTACCAGCCGCAACTAGGACCATGGATACTTTCATGGTCATGGGAATGCGATCCCGTTGCATTTCCAAAGGTGTTTCAGGACGCTCTCTTAAAAATGCAGAAATGACAATGGGTAAATAATATAGTGCATTTAAGAAGCTACTCAATAAAATGACCAATAGAAGTTCTGGATGACCAGCATCAAGAACCGCTAGGCCTAAGAACCATTTACTCATAAATCCACTGGTACCAGGGATACCGATCATCCCTAATACGCCTATGCTAAACACCGTCATGGTGATGGGCATTTCATACCCAATGCCATCCAAGCCCTTCACATCTCGTTTTCCCGTTAAGTAAATGATGGACCCTGCACTTAAAAATAGTGCAGACTTCATGAAGGCATGGGAAATTACGTGAAAGAGCGCTGCTGAAAACCCCAGTTCCGTGGCTAAGGCGAGCCCTAAAAAGATGTACCCAATTTGTGCCACACTGGAGTAGGCTAGGCGTCTTTTCATGTCTCGCTGGGTTAAGGCAAACACGGAGCCCATGATCATGCTCATCACCGCAAAGACAATGATATAGCCTGTGATGCCAATATTTACAGAGATATCTTTTCCCACCACCCGATACATCATCTTGGCAATGGAGAATACATAGGCCTTTACCACCAAGCCTGAAAGTAGTGCACTGGAGGGTGTGGGCGCACTGGAGTGGGCATCAGGTAGCCAATTGTGCAGTGGAAAGATGGCTGCTTTGATCCCAAAGCCTGTGAGAATGAAGCCCATGGCAAGGAGTATGTTCCTTGGATAGAGCTCCCATACTTGGCTGATTTCTTGAAAAATCAAGGTCATATTCAGGTGCCCTGTGACCATATAGATTAATGCAAACCCCATGAGGATGGTTACGGAACCAATGGCTCCCATCATCATATACTTCATACTGGCCATGAGGGTATCTTTCTTCTTCTTTATGGCAATGATGGCCACTGAAGTTAAGGACAACACTTCCATGAACACATAGAGGTTAAAGATATCATTGGTGAAGATCATCCCAATCATGGCAAAAAGTGCTAAGAAAACCAACGTATAATAGCTGTACATTCTATGGGGCTCAATTTCATGTTCTAAATCTTTAATAGAATAAATAATGACTAACGTTGCGAGTAGTAACACCACAAAGGTCATGAGGGCTGAAAACTCATCCACCAAAAACTCGATGCCAATGCCTGCTTCATAAGACCCGAAGGTATAACTATAGGGTGCATCCGTCAATACTTTGATGAGTTCAAGTAGAGCCATGAACAATGCTCCCCCTAAAACTGAAACCATGGCGATTTGGAATTTCTTACCAAAGGGTTTTCGTTGAAGAGGAATGATCACTGCAAAAGCGAGAAGCAGCATCAAGATGTACACTGGAAAGTTAAGACTATTCATCTGCTTCCACACTCCTTATTTTCATGATTTCATCCAGGTCCACAGTGCCATAGGCATCGTAGATTTTGATGACAATACTGAGGGAAAAAGCTGTGATACTCACAGCCACCACAATCCCTGTGAGAATCATGGCTGCAGGCAGAGGATTCACAAAAAGCGTCTCTGTACCTGATGCGCCTAAAATAGGCGCAACGCCACCTCTTACGTAGCCGATGGAGACGAAAAACAAGAAAATGGCGGTTTCCATAATGTTGATCCCAATGATCTTTTTGATGAGATTGGCATGGGTGAGCACCGTATACAGGCCGATGACAAAAAGAATCATGGCGCCAATATAATTTATGTTGTCTATGATCATTCTAAAACTCATGATTCCTCCTCCAACATAGTATGGAATAAGGTAACGATGGTACTCATGACTTTGAGCCCAATGGCAAAGGTCACAATGGGAATGAATCCTGCACTGAGCACCGCCCCAAATTCTCCCATGGGAAACCCTGCGGCTTTATTGGTGAGGAAGCTATAGCCTTGGAAAATCCCTGCAAATCCAAAGAGTACATAAAGAAGGATGCCGCCTGTTTCCACCTTAGAAGAAACTTCATGGGGCATTCTCTGCTGTCCTTTTTTTAGGCCAAAGGCCAAGGTGTACAGCACCATACTGGCAGCATAAATAGCTCCCCCAGAGAATCCTCCCCCAGGAGATAAGTGGCCATGAAGGATGACATAAAGGCCGTACATTTGAATAAATGGCAGAATCATCTTCGTGGTTACTTTTACAAATAAATCATCCATGATGTTGATCCTCCCCTTCTTTCTTCTGATGGGATACACCCAATAGTGAAATTACCGCAGTAATACCCGTGAAAAGCACTGTGGTTTCCCCCAAGGTATCAAAGGCACGATAATCTGTAATGATGGCTGCAATGATGTTTTTCGCCCCTGTATCCTCTGCACTTTCTTCCACATAATAATGGGCAATTTCATTGTAGGATGGCCCCTTTTCTTCCCCCATGGGCGGGAGCTCAGCGATGCTTGATAAAAGTACCAGGAGAAGTCCACCTAGTACGATTAAGGTTAACAATTTCTTCATTTCTCCATCCTCCTGGTTCTACTGATCACCGCCACAAATAAAATGGTGGTGATCCCAGCTCCGATGGCTGCCTCTGTCATAGCCACATCTGGCGCACGGAGAAGAAGCCATAAAAGAGCCATGACCAAGCTATAAGCTGTGAAAATAATCACTGCACTGAGCAGGTCTTTGGTCCTTTCCACGGCAATGGCCGCCACGATGAGAAAGAGAATGAGAATGACATTAAGAATTTCCATGGTCCTCCTCCTTCTTTTTCTTTTGATCTTGATCATAAGCTGATTTGGCAATGATATGTGCCGATACTGGATTGGTAATAAATATAAATATCAGAATAAAGAGCAGTTTTAAGCTCACTGGATCGAAGCCCTTATACACCACCAAGGCCAGCAACGCAAGGCCAGCTCCCAAGGTATCACTCTTGGTGGTGGCATGCATACGACTAAATACATCTGGTAGCCTGATGAGTCCTGTGGTGCCTACCATAAAGAAGAAGGCACTGGATAGAGCCAAGAATAAAATGATGAGATCTTTTGCCATGGTAAACACCTCCTAATATAATTTTCCTTTTTCAATGTACTTGGATACGGCAATGGTGGCGATGAAGCCCATCATGGCATAAATCAATGCCACGTCAATGAACTCATTTTGGTCCGTGATGACGGAAATCAGCGCAATGAGCACCGTAACCTTGGTGGTGATGACATTGATGGACACAACGCGATCTGCTGCCGTGGGCCCGACATAAGCTCTATACAAACAAACAAAAGCCAAGAGTGCCAAAAATAGGGTCATGGCTGTAAACACACCGATACTCATTCTTTCACCTCTAATCTTAGTACATGCTCTTCTAAAGCGCTGCCCTCAAGACCTTCTGCTGCATCTTTGGTCAGGGCATGAATCACATAGTGCTCATTTGTAATGTCCACGGTGAGCGTCCCTGGGGTCAGTGTCACCACATTGCCATAGAGCACTTTGTTAAAATCTTTACGAGGACGCACAGGAACCTCCACAAAACAAGGCGAAATGGGTAGCTTTGGATCCAGCACAATCTTTGCTACTTGAATGTTCGATTTGACGATTTCCACCAGGAGCACTGCGATGAGTGTCACAAAATGAAAAAGGAATGACAGGGTGATGGGCCCTCCTTCCTTGGCTGTAAAAATCAAATCTCTATTCAAGTACAAGATGGCCATGGCACAGACACTCCCAATGAGGAGGGACTCTACCGTCCATTGACCATGGATGATGGTCCAGAATAAAATAAGGAGAAAAAACAAGATTAAATAGCTTTTTCCCCTGAAGCCTGATTTCTTTTCCATAAGATACTCCTTAAACTGTAATAAAATTGCGCAGAATACTGCTACTATACTAGATACTTTATCGTAAAACAGCTCTTTTTTCAAGGAAATCAACGGTTTCATGTACAAACTATTGCAGTTTGATAATAAACAATCGATATTCTGTGCAATTCTATGATGAACCCATGGGCTTTGTATCAGTAAAAAAACCACTTTTCAAGCCTTCCTCTATAGCCGGAGCCTATAGAGCTTATCCAAGATTTTTTTCACCAACGTAAAGCACCTGCAAGGGCTTTTCCTTGCAGGTGCTGCTTCTTAGTATTCGATGCCTTTTCTGGACAGTACCCCTTGGTCATAATAGTGTTTCTTCTTCTCTATGACGCTCACAAGGTCTGCTACATCCATGATGGTTTCTGGCGCATCTCTTCCCGTCAAAACCACTTCAAGGGATTCTGGTTTCTCTTTTAAGAACTGCAAGACTTCCTCTTCTGGTAAGATCCCCAAATACATCACGGCCATGATTTCATCTAGAACAAGCAGTCTATAGGAAGTGTTCCTTATCTCCTTCATGAGATTCTCCCATTCTTTTCCTCCTTGGACTCGTAGTGCATCTTGTTCTTCACTCTTCAGGTGATGAAAGAAACTACGTGCATTCATGAGTTTTCTATGGGTGATTTCTGGAAGTCTATTGGTTATGGCTTCCTCCCCAGTTTCTTGCCCCTTTAAAAACTGTACAAAAAGTACTTTTTCTCCTCTTCCTGCACAGCGAATGGCAAGACCTAAGGCTGCTGTGGTTTTTCCTTTACCGTCTCCAGTATTCACGTGGATATATCCTTTTGTCATATTTTTCTCCTTTCTCCTGTATGAGGGATGATATGGGGTTTCCCGGTCAAAGGATTCTCTAGAACCAGGCAATCCATGCCATACACCTGTTGCATACTTTGTTCATGTATCACCGCATGGGGTTCCCCCTGGAGAAACACCTTGCCATCTTTCAACAGCAACATTTCATCTCCATATGCACTGGCCAAATTGATGTCATGTAAAACCGCCACCACCGTAAGGTTCTTCTTTCTAGAATACTGCTTCACCAGCTCAAGCACATGAATCTGATGGTAGAGGTCTAAATGTGATATGGGTTCATCTAAAAGAAGCACCCTGGGATCTTGCACCATGGCCCTGGCTATGATTACCCGTTGAAGTTCTCCTCCAGAGAGTGCTCTCACAGATTTTTGTTGATATGGCCAAATACCTGTATGTTCCATGGCCTCTTTGGCCGCTTCATAATCCCCTTGACTCTCTCGTTGAAACCGCTCTAGATGCGGTGCTCTTCCAGTAAGGACATAATCCAGCACCGAAAAATCAAAGGTCATGGAGGTCTCTTGGGGTACTGTGGCAAGGACCTTAGCCAGTTCTTTAATGGATGTTTCAGACACATCCTTTCCACAAAGATACACCGCCTCTTTCTTTGGCGCCAAGAGCTTTTGAATATTCTTTAAAAGGGTCGTCTTCCCTGAACCATTGGGTCCTAAAACACAGTAGAATTTTCCTGGGTGCAAGGTGGCTGTAAAGCCATCTAACACCCTCTGGTCCCCATAATGAAAGGACAAATTTCGAATCCGTAGACTACTCATATGAAACCTCCTTTTCTTTTGGCCCGATACAGAAGAAAAATGAAGTAGGGTGCACCAAAAAGTGCTGTCACTGCGCCCACGGGAATTTCCATGGGGGCCAAAAGCGTTCTGGCTAAGGTATCTGAAAAGACCATGAACAATGCTCCCATAAGGGCAGAAAAGGGAAGGAGCACACGATGGTCCCCTCCTAAAACAAGACGCACACCATGGGGGACTATGAGGCCAACAAACCCGATAATGCCGCTCACCGACACCACAAATGCTACGGTGATGGATGAAATGAAGAGGAGCTGCTTCTTGGTTTTCTCCACATCCACCCCTAAGCCATGGGCTGCATCCTCACCAGAGAGCAGCAAATTGAGGGTACGGCCATAACTGTAGATCCATAGACTGGATCCCATGACCAGAGGCATCAACCACATCAGTTGTTTCCATCTAGCCGCAGCCACTGAACCCATGGTCCAAAAAATAATTTGATCCGCTTGATCACGGTTAAGCAAGAGCAAAATAGAGATCATGGCAGAAGCCATGGCACTGATGGCCACCCCTGCAAGAATCAGCATTGTAATAGGGACCCGATGTCCCACCTTGGCAATTTCATAGACCAAATACACTGTGAGTAGTGCACCTATAAAAGCCATGAGCTGTACCGTAAAACCCCCTTGAAGGATACCCAGGCCCAGTAGTGTAATCCCTAGGCTGGCACCTAATGCAGCCCCTGAAGAAACCCCCATGATATAAGGATCCGCCATGGGATTTTTAAAAAGACCTTGAAGAGCTGCCCCTACAACAGATAAGCCCATGCCTACAGTGGCGGCAAGGAGGATCCTTGGCATACGAACTTGCCAAAGGATCACTTGATACTTGTCAGCTACCGTAGAAGGAGGGAGTAGTCGACGAAGAAGTGGTATTCTCTCCGCGAAAATGTGTAAACTATCTCTAAAGGAAAGATCCGCAGCCCCCAAAGTCGTGGCAAAGACCATGGCGAGGATCAGCCCAAGAAACAGTCCCAGGAAGAGTTTTCGATATAGGTTCTTCTTATGAAAGTAGCTCATTTCCTCTACTCAAACGCTTCTTGATGAATGGCTCTTGCCAAAGCTTCAAAGCCTTCAGCAAGCCTAGGACCTTGTCGATCAATGAGATTGTTGTCGATCTCAATAACCCTTTGATTTTTCACTGCTGAAAGATCTTTATAGCCTTGGGCTTCGATAATTTGCGCCTTGGTATCATAATACTTAGAAACAATGAGCACCTCTGGATCCTTTTCTATGAGTTTTTCGAGACTATAGCTCCAGCCTTCCACGTCTTGTGCCACATTGAATCCTCCAGCTTCTTCTATCATCTCATGGATGAACGTATCCCCACCTGCTGTGAAATCGCCATATTCTCCAAAACCCACGACGTAATACACGGATGGGGTTTCCAAGTGCTGAACTTTTTCTTTCACTTCTTGCACATGATTCTTCATGGACAAGACCAGCTCCTCTGCCGCATCTTCAGCCTCCATGGCCATACCAATTTTCTTCAACACCTCATAAACCCCTTCAAAACTATCATTGGGGTTTAATACCATCACGGTGATGCCCAGTTCTTGAAGCTTTTCATGCACATCTTCTTCAAAATGTGTGGAGGCAATGACAAGATCTGCTTCTAATTCAATGATTTTTTCTAGATTCGGCTCCCTTAAGGTACCCACAGAAGTGACTTCTTGGGCTTTTTCTGGATAATCACAATAATCCGTTCTGCCCACCAAGAACGCTTCCAACCCTAAGGCAAAGAAGCTCTCTGTAATGCTTGGCGCTACAGAAACCACTCTTTGAGGCTTCTCTTCTAGCACAATCTCTTCCCCTAAGGTGTCTTCAATAACCATAGGATACCTCTTGGGTGTTTCAGGTGCCTCTGCGTTGTCTTCCTTTTCCACCACAGGTGTCTCTATAAGACTTTCCTCTGGCGCTTCTTTTGCGCAACCTACAAATAGGCTCATGATCATCACTAGGGTCAAGGTAAAAATACCAAATTTTTTAAACATTTTCTTCACTCCATTTTTTTATTCTGTCTTGTGTCTGTTGAACTAGTTTTTGTTCTTATTCATGTGGTCTTCGATTTCTTGCAAGGCTTTTATGAGCACGCTATTGGCTGCATGGTCTTTCACGGCTATGCGAAACTCCTGGGCACTTAACCCATGAAATCCATAAGGGAGCCGGATAAGCACCTTTTTTTTCATGAGGTGCGCCTGAATTTCTTCGGCTGTTGGACCTAAAGATTTCAGAAGGATGAAATTTGCCGCTGAGGGCAGCCACTCTAGAAAAGAGATCTTTTCCAGGGCATTTTCAAGATGTGTTTTTTCCTCTTGAAGCCAGGCACTTGTGCGCCTCTTATAGGCCACATCCTTATGGGCTTCCTTCCCTGCAATTTCCGCAAAGGTATTGATGTGCCAAGGCTCCAAAAGTTCTTCTAAGCTTTTCTTCAGAAAAGCGCTTGTCAAAAAGCCATACCCGAGGCGTACCCCTGGCATGCCGTAATACTTGGTTAAAGCGCGAACCACCAGCATACGATCTAAGGACTCCTTTATAGGAGAAGCCCAGTGTTCTTTTTCAGTAAAGTCCAAAAAGGTCTCATCTAATACAAGAAAGCCCTTCATGGCCTCTATTTTTTCGTAGAGTTTTAGAATCACCTCCTTCTCCATTAAGGTTCCTGTGGGATTGTTGGGATTGCAAAGAAAGAGAAGGGTCCCTTTCTCTATACGTTCTAAAAGACGCTCTGGGTAAAAGTGGCCCCACTCATACACCAACACTTCCTCCACAAGGACTCCAGCTCCTTCTGCGGCTTTCCGATATTCTCCAAAGGTGGGGCAAGGAATCAGCACTTTCTTTGGGTTCACCGCAGGCACAATTTTTCGAAGAAGCTCCACAGCGCCATTGCCAAGGACCACCTCCTTTTCGCCTTGAAAAAAGCCATGTTTTTCCAGTAAGGCCTTCTTTAAACGAACATATTCGGGATCCGGATAGACACAAAGCTCCTCCATATGACAGATCCATTTTTCTTTTACCCTTGGGGGAATGCCTAAGGGGTTGATGTTGGCACTAAAATCCACCATAGGCTCTTCATAAAGATGGATGTTCCCTCCATGTTCATACACGATCACTCACCTCCACAAAACTGCCAAAACTGCTACCCCTAAAGGCAGCGCCAGTCCATAACTTCTGTTGAGTAACTTTATAACCCACAAAATATCTCCTGCCCCCACTGGCCTATGGCCAGGACCTAGGAGAGGTTTTGACACCACCTTCCCAAAATATCTGGCTTCTCCGCCTAAGGAAATACCCCGAATCCCTGCGGCTGCGGCTTCTGGATGCCCTGCATTGGGACTCTCCGTTTTATCCCGATCTCTATGATAGTAGGTCCAAGCGTCTCGTCTACTTCGCCCCCCATAAGGGCCTACAAGAAGCATGAAGAAAGCCGTCAACCGAGCCGGTACATAGTTTAAGACATCATCCATTTTGGCAGATACGCGGCCAAAATGAAGATGACGCGGAGTTTTGTATCCCACCATGGAGTCTAGGGTGTTTATTGCTTTATACCCCCACATCCCCACAGGACCCAAGAGGCACCCATAAAATAGTGGAGCTAGGACACCATCTGATGTATTTTCAGTGACGGTCTCCAGGACCCCTTTCACCACTTCTTCCTCTGACATGTGACCTGTATCCCTTGTGACCAAATAAGAAAGCTTTCCCCTGGCATCTTCTAGATCTCCCTTGACCAATGCCTCATAGATGCGCCTGGCCTCCCTTTCTAAGGAACGCTTCGCAAGTCCCAGCCAAAAGAGTAGCGCTGAAGCAAACATGAAAAGACAAGGGGCAATGTGCCTAGCCAATAGCAGCACCAGTGCTACCGCGGCCATGGTGCCAAAGGTGATGACAAAAAACAAAAGGCCTCCTAAGATTCTTTGGGATTTCGGGGAATTATCCCAGGGATGAAGCTTCTTTTCAATGCGTAAAATGGCTCTTCCCAGGAAAATCACCGGGTGTGGAAACCATGAAGGGTCTCCTAACACCTGATCCAATAGAGCGCCTAACAGTAGGGCCATGGCCATGCTATTCATGAAGGATGTCATAGATCTCCTCCATGGATAAACTTTCCCGAAGGGTCTTTGCCAAGAGATTCAACGAAGCTTCCTTTTTTTCTCCATAGTCCATGAAAGGACCCTTCAAAGGCTTCAAGCCTTTTCTTTCTCGTAGCATATTGAGGAAGGATCTGGTAAAGGCGCCTTGATCAAAAAGCCCATGGAGATAGGTGCCAAAAAGGCCTTCCGTCAAGGAAAAATATCCCTCTTCTTCCCAAGTGTCATCCTTTTCTAGATAAAACATAGGGTCATGCTCCTGTAACGCCACGGTTTTCCCTCTATGGAGTTCATAGCCCTTCACCGGGCTATTCAGCGAAGCACTATAGCCCTTTCGTTGTAGGGTGATTTTCTTTTCTGCTAAAGTGGTCTCCATGGGTAATAGCCCAAATCCCTTCATCTCCTCTAAGGGAGATTCCAGGTGTTCTGGGTCTTTCAACCTTTCCCCCATCATCTGATAGCCCCCACAGATGCCCCCAATGAACGTACCGTTTTTATGCGCCTTCCTAAGGGCTTCTTCCATGCCATGGGCTTTTAACATGGCCAAATCTTCCAAGGTATTTTTTGTCCCCGGTAGAAGGATGAGATCTAAGCCTTCTAAGGAATCCCCTGGTAAAAGTATTTTTACCGCCACATCCTCTTGATCATAAAGGGGTTGGAAATCAGTAAAGTTGGCTGTTTTTTGGAGCTTCATAATCCCAATGGTCAAGTCTTTTTCCTCAAGCTTTCCTTCCCTTTGTTCCATGAGGCTGTCTTCTTCTGGAAGGTTTAAAGTAAGGTAGGGTACCACCCCCAGTACCTTCACGCCCACCAAAGCTTCTATTTCTTTGATGCCTGGTAAAAGAAGGCTTAGATTGCCCCGAAACTTATTGATGATGATGCCTTTCACCCGATCTTTTTCATCTTTTGGCAGAAGCATCAGCGTGCCATAAATGGCCGCAAAGACGCCACCTTTATCAATATCTGCCACAAGGATCACCGGAGCATCCACTTTCTTTGCAAGGCCCATATTCACCAGATCATTTTCTCGAAGATTGATTTCTGCAGCACTACCTGCACCTTCGATCACAAGGAGCTCATAACTTTTTGACAAATCCCGGAAAGCTTCTAGAATAGGCTTTTCCAGCTCTTTTTTCATGGCCATGTAGTTAGCCGATGAGACGTTCCCGAAAACTTTCCCAAGGACCACCACTTGTGAGCTTTCATCCCTGGTAGGTTTCAACAAAATAGGGTTCATGCGCACATCTGGAAGAATCTTACACGCTTCAGCTTGGAGGATTTGCGCACTGCCCATTTCAAGGCCATCGGGGGTGACCCCTGCATGAAGAGACATGTTTTGAGCCTTAAAAGGCGCACAGCGCAGCCCATCTTCCATGAAAATCCGCAGTAGCCCTGCCACCAGTGTGCTTTTTCCCACAGAAGAAGCTGTACCCACAAGCATTAATTTTTTTGTCATCTTACTCTTTTCCTCCTCGATTCAAGGTGGCCAATACATAATGGCCCTGTTCTTCCTTTAGTAGACTATAGGTGCCCCTGATGAACTGAAGGTGCCAAAAGAGGCTGTCACCCCTTGTAAGTAGCAAGGAAGTCAAAAGTTTTAACACTCCCTCATGGGCTATGACCAAGATGTTGGCATCCTCCTTCTGGTCCACCTCTTCTATAAAACTCTGCACCCGTTGCCAAAAGCTCATGAAATTTTCCCCGCCTGGGGGGCCATGGGTTTTATAATCTGTAGACCACAGTAGAAATTCTTCAGGATATTCTTGGAGGCATTCTTCATAATGACACCCTTCCCACGCCCCAAAATCCATTTCTAGTAGTCCTTCATGAAGATGGATGTGCTGTTCTGGGACCAGAATCTTGGCAGATTCTATACATCTTTTTAGTGGGCTGCTATAGACCGCATCAAAGGAGATCTTCTCCACAGCTGAACGGAGCACCTCCATTTGATGAATGCCATGGCTATTGAGCGGAGGATCCCTACGCCCAAAATACACATGTTTCAGATTTTCATCCGTTTCTCCATGGCGAAGAAACCATAGGTTCTTCATTTATAGCCCTCCTTTTTGCAGCACATAGAAAAAGAGAAACAGCACCTCTCCCCCTTCCAAGAAAGCCCCCAAGATGTCGCCCGTGAGCCCCCCCAAAAGGGTGACCACCTTTCGCTTTAGCAGCACCCCACAAAGCATCACCAGACCATAGGCTACAACGCCGCCGTAGGATAACATCCACCACAGAAAAAAAATTGTTACACCATGGGCCATCCAAGCCGTTCCAAGAGAAACTTTTCCAATGAACAGTTGACCAAAGCCTTCCTTTCTTGCATAGGGAGTCTTGGGGCACACGCCAAGTAATATGCTCCGACCAAGGAGAGGCAAGAGAAATACCACGGGATAAAATAGATCCTTAGGCATCCAATAAAGGAGCTGAAACTTCAAAAGGAAGAGAAATCCTAAACTGAGCACACCATGGGTACCCAAGCGGCTATCTTTCATGATTTCTAGCATCTCTTCTCTTTTCCTACCTGAGAAAAGACCATCAAAGGTATCTGCTAATCCATCTAGATGAAGTCCTCCCGTGAGGAAAAAGGAAAAAAGAAACAGCATAGATAGGGTCCATTCTCTAGAAAACATCTGGCTCAAGGTCCAGGCAAAAGAGAGCTGTAGAACACCCACGAAGAGTCCCAATAAAGGCATATACCACGCACTTTGATGAAACTCCTCTTGGTCAAAAGACAAAGACTTCTTCACAGGGATGGTGGTAAAAAACTGCACCAGGAGGAGAAACTTATTCATGAACTTGCCCCTTTCAGTTTTAGAGGTAACCCCGAGACCATGAGATATACCTCATCTGCTTCTTTGGCCAGTAGCTGGTTCATTCTACCCGCCACATCTCGAAACGCTCTTGAAATGGGTGTTTCAGGCACCAGCCCGCCCCCAATTTCATTGGTCACAAGCACCGTATCTCCTGGAAGCCCTTGAAAGTATTCGAGCAGCTGTTTCAGCTCTTTTCTCATATCCTCTTCAAAAGTTGTCCAAAATGGCGTATCATAGCGGTCCTCTTGGAGATCTTCTCTTAAAAAGAGAAGGTTTGTCAGCATCACGGTGATGCAATCTAGAAGAATTCCGCCATAGGCGGTCTTCTTCTTTTCAAGTTTTTCTAGAATATTGGCAAAGGCTTCTAAGGTTTCCCACTGTCTAGACCTACTTTTTTGATGATGCAGGATTCGCCACTGCATCTCCTCATCATAGGCTATGGCTGTGGCAATATAGAGCACCGGATCCTTGTCCTTAAGATACGCTTCTGCAAAGGTACTTTTGCCACTGCGTGCACCGCCTGTAACCAGTACGATTTTCCCCATATTACGCCTCCCCTCTTTCTTTAAAAATGGCCACCAGACCATAGGTTTTACCCATAGCCTTTGCTACCGAAGGTAGATGTTTTTCTTCAAGGGTCACAAGGACCGATGACGCCGGTCCAGAGGACTGATCTTTGATCTGTGCTCCCTCATCCGTGAAGCTATAGGCCAACTCATTTTCTTTGGCCAGTGCCTCTAGTTCTATTTGAAGTCCTTTTGAGCCTAAGGGCACCACTTGTATAACCGCCTCATGGCTCAGGAGCTTTTGTAGTGCCAAAAGATCCATGACATCTTCCTTTTTGGCTGCTAAGAACTCTTCGCCTTTTAGGGGTCTACCAAAAAGTACAGCCACATCCTTTGCCTTGGTTCTTGCACGGTTCATAAAAGCACTTTTAGTCAATACCCCCATGATGCTCATGGAAAGTCCTGTAGCCTCCACGGGCATATTCTCTTCTGTACTCCCAGTGATTTCTACAGCGTCTTCCAAGGAAAGTTCTTCCAACGCTTTTTGAATCCCTGCTAGTATCCTTTGCCCAGTGGGGACCATTTCCACACATAGCCCATTGATGATGACCTTTGGCGTGACCTTCATGGACAACAATTCAAAAAGGGCAACTTTTGTGGTCTCATACCCTACAACCTCCGGTGAAGCTCTGACCACATCATGAGGTTTATCGCCGATTCCTCCACAACTATCACAAGTAATGGCCACGTAAGTATCTTTTGTGAGATCTAGGAGGGTTATATCTCGATACTTCATCGGAAACGCCTCCTTCCATAAACCTTCTTCAGCGCTACGGCTATGCTCTCTGCCAAGACCACGTTGAGGAAAGAGGCCATGGATAAAGGAAGAAGCAGTAGGGAGACCATGGCCATGCCTTGTAACGGGAATCCTAACCCCTTTGCAATCAGGGCGATGATGCCTAAAGAAACAGGACCATTGGATACCACCGCATAAACCATGGGCCAAAATCTATTGGTGTAGTGCCTTAGCAGTCCATATCCGTACACCACAAGGCCCATAAGAACTCCAGTGCATAGATGGAGCACCACGGTCAATGGGAATCCACTAAAGAAGGCGCTGAAAAGATGTCCTACTACGGCAATGATAAAACCAAATCCAGGGCCCAGAAGGATTGCGCCTAAAAACGCTGGGAAAGCATCCAAGGCGATACTTCCTTGTATTTTTATGGATGCCCCCAAGACGCTAAAGGCCACAAAAAGTGCTGATAGTATTTGTTTTTCCAATGGATGACATGTGCTATCGTGTACCATGAGTCAACCTCCAATCTCTACATAATGTCACTGCTTCTTCCACCACCTCTAGATTGCTCAACAGATGCACATGGACGTAAGAACCATAGGCATTTTTTTTGTGTTGTCCTTGACAAAAATTGGGCTTTCCATGGTCATAGAGCCCATCACAAAGAAAAGCGTCTCCTTCTTCTACCAAGTAAGAGTGGCGATATTCATGGCCAAGTAGCCTCTTTTCACCTAGGGTGATACCCCTGTAACCAAATCCCTGAAGCTTCTTTGTCATGATGCTTTGCCCTGTAAAAAACCCTACCATCTCATGAACCTGTCCCTGTAAATCCACCAAGGTCTCACATAAGTACATGTAGCCCCCACCTTCAGCAAGGGTAGGGATCCCTTGGTCTAAGCGTTTCAAAAGATCCTTGCGAAAGGATACATTCCCAGACAACCCTTCTCCCTGAAGTTCTGGGTATCCGCCTCCAAAGTAGAGTCCATCTAAGTCCTTTGGTAGGACCTGGTCTTTCAATGGACTAAAAGGGATTAGTTCCACTCCAGCCTTTTGAAGGAGCTCAAAAGTTCTTTTGTAGTAAAAGGAAAAGGCTTCATCCAGGGCATAACCGATGCGTACAGGGCGTTCAATGGTCGTCTCAACGTGCTTTTTCAAAGAAGGCACCGCCTTCTTTCTAGACATGGTTAGCGACAATAATTTAGGGAAGTCCAGATGCTTTTCTAAAAAATTGGCCATACCAAGGAGCTGTTCATGAATGGGGCTTCTCCCAAAGCATCTATGGAAAGACCCAAATGTCTTGAAGGAAATGCCATCACCGGATCCTTGGGTACAAACCCCAAAACAGGAATCCCTGTTTTCTTTTGGATGGAGGCCTCTATGAGTCTATAGTGGGCTTTCGAGGAGACCCCATTGACGATAACCCCCGCAATTCGGAGGTCTTCATCATATTTTTGGCATCCAAGAACAATGGCACCAGCTGTTTCTGCCATGGCTTCTCCTTGGAGAATCAAGATCACAGGAACATGAAGTAGTTTTGCTACCTCTGCCGTGGAACTCTTCACCCCTTCTTCCTTGTCACCATCATAGAGACCCATGACCCCTTCAATGACTGAAACCTCCACCTTGTTCATGGCTTCCTCATAAACTTCTACCACCCCCTTCTTTCCCATGAGTACGAGATCCAAGTTGTGACCCCTTTCTCCAAAGGCCTTGGCATGAAACTGAGGATCGATATAGTCGGGCCCCACCTTAAAGGATCCTACGTTATACCCTTCCTTTTGTAGCCACTTTAGAATGCCCATGGTGATGGTGGTTTTCCCTACATTGCTACTGGTTCCAGCAATGATCATTTCATTCATACGATGCCTCCTTGACGAAAAAAAATAAACACACAGAAAATCTGTGTGTTTTTACGAAATAGAAAAACGCACAAACTTCCCTCCGAAGCTTAAGCTAAATCCACGCAAATAGGCAGGTCTCCTGACTGACAGATCATTTTACTCTCTTCACCTTCCCGAACACATGGTTCAGTGGTTACATGGAAGATTTCATCCCTGTACACAGTAGCGGGGGCTGTAGAGGATTCTCACCTCTTTCCCTTTTAAGTTCTTGTTTGAAACAAAAACACCTAAAGCGTTATTCAATTTGTTTTATATGCACCAGTATAGTCTAGCACCCTCTCTTCTGTCAAAGAGTTTTTTACAATGTTTGGTGCTTTTGGCAAAAAAGAAAATTGAAATTTTAAATTCCACCCCAAAAACAAACTAGATAGAATTTACTTATGCAAAGATTAGGATAGAACTTAGTATGACAAAGGGATAGTATAAAAGGATGATGTCTCTGGGTAG
>Ga0194138_10000026_pt1 | contig 68423 bp, 49 predicted proteins | sample TARM_MetaG_T2_14_FD_134022 | JGI IMG/M metagenome (GOLD analysis project Ga0194138, IMG submission 134022) | Freshwater microbial communities from Pennsylvania, USA, analyzing microbe dynamics in response to fracking - TARM_MetaG_T2_14 (version 2) | ecosystem: Environmental > Aquatic >...
ACAAATCTGCTGTAAAACATAGCATTTAAACTAAAGATTATCTATGAATTTCAAGGATTTCTTTCCATTCTCGCTTGAGTAGAAGTTACTTGTACAATGTGGAAGTTACTTTTTCATTTGACCCAAACAATATTTGAGCACCAAAAGGGTTATACCCCCATGAATCAAATATTTGAGACTATATGCGGTACCAAAACATCTCATAGTTTTGCTAAACGGTTGAACCCTTAAAGCAAAACTGCATTTACATGGGTGAGTACATTCCAGCTCTTTCTCCTTATCACCTTAAAACACAAACGAAATCTATAACTTTACCATCCATCAAAAATAAAGAAACCCCTGAAAACACCGTAAATACGCCATTCTCAAGGGCTTATACATTTATTTTCTTGTCAGCAGACAGACGGTCTCAACGTGCGGCGTATTGGGAAATAAATCTACAATCTTCGTCTTAATGACCTCATACCCCTCACTGACCAAAACCTTCAAATCTATGACGAGGGTCTTTGGATTACATGAAACATAGATGAGTTCTTTTGCCCCAAAGGCGTGGACATAACTCAGTGCTTTAGGATGCACACCACTTCTTGGCGGATCTAAAATAATAAGCTCTGGTTGCCCCTCTAAGGTTTCAATGACATCTTTCACATCGCCAGCCAAAAAATGTACGTGGTCTAGACCATTGGTCCTAACATTCTCATTGGCAGCCACCACCGCTTCTTCAACGATTTCCACCCCTGTGACTTTTTTGGCCTTATGGGCAACAATCTGACCAATGGTCCCTGTCCCACAATACAAATCAAAAATCTCATTTTTCTCTTCCCCAATGAGTTTTCTCACTTCCTCATACAGCACTTCTGCGCCTTTCGTATTGGTTTGGAAGAAGGAAAAAGGCGAAATCTTGAAAGTTAAGTCAAAGAGCCTTTCTGTAATATAATCCCGTCCATATAATATATTCAGCTTATCCACATGCACAGCATCGGCCAAGTTGTCATTCTCTGTGTGCAAAATGGACACCAAATCATCCGTCAATGCTAAAGCCAAAAGCCCTTCTTTGTAGGGTGTTAAATCCACTTCCCTCTGGGTGGTGGTGACAAGGTTCACCATGAGCTCTCCAGTCTGTACCCCTCGTCGAATGAGGAGATTTCTCAAATACCCTTCTTGCCTCATGACCCTATAATAGGGCAAATCGAGCTTTCTAAAGTAGTCAATGGTAAAGGCATGGATCTTGCGAAAATCCTCAGACACTAAGATGCATTCCTCTGTGTTTAGTACAGAATTCTTCATGCTTTTTAAGTGCATCCCCAGATTTAGCTCTCCATCCTTCACCGCATCCCCAAAGGTATATTCCATCTTGTTACGATACTCGTACTGCTCCTTTTCACCCACAACGCCAAGGTATTCTCCCATGGACAAATCGTTTTGCAAGAACAGCTTCTGCACTTCCTGTTCTTTAAAAGTGCGCTGAAGAGGTAATGGTACTTGCTGACTGATGCATCCACCACATCGCCCAAAATGGATGCAAGGAGCATCCACGGCATAGGGCGCTTTTTCCAGCACTTCTATAAATCTTCCTTTGGCCCGGTCTCCGCGAACTTGATGAGCTCTAGCGGCCACCACTTCTCCTGGAAAGGCACCTTTTACCTGAACCTTCTTTCCCTCCACATGACCAATACCTGTATTTGGAAAACTATGATCTTCTATTTTTACTTCAATAACTTCATTTCTTTTCATTGTTTTCATCAACTCCCTCACCTATCATATCAGATTTCCCAAGACTTATGAATGAAAAACCAACGGTTTATTCTGTCAGGAGATTTCCTTTCCCTCTCAAACTGTATTTCTTTTCCGGCAATCTATGGGGGCCCTCTCTTCCCTTCCCCTTGCCCTGTGCTATAATTATTTTCGTTATGAAGACTTCAGAGAGGCTTCTCTAGTAGTCGAAGACAAGTATGGATATAAAGGAAGAAACAACATGGATTATAAATTGCTCTTTTTATGCGCTGCAGGATTCGTGGGTGCTTTCGTGGACTCTGTGGCCGGTGGCGGAGGCCTGGTGACCATTCCTGCCTACCTCTTAGCAGGCGTTCCCCCACACCTAGCTCTGGGAACCAATAAGTTTGCCGCCACCATGGGCTCCTTCATTTCCACCAGAGGCTACGCAAAGTCTAGTATGGTGAATTTTCGCCTCCTAAGGGTTGCTGTACCCATGACGGCCCTGGGCGCCATCCTGGGCGTTCAAGCGGTGCTAAAAGTCCCTCAAGATTTTCTCTACCCCTTGGTCAGCGTGGCCATACTCTTGGTGGCCCTATACACGGTGTTTAAGAAAGACCTGGGCAAAATCAACAGTTTCACCACCATCACTAAGAAGAAGGTGATCTTCGTCTCTTTGGTGGGCTTCACCTTAGGATTCTACGATGGATTCTTTGGCCCTGGCACTGGGTCCTTTCTCATCTTCATTTTCATCAAGTTTTTGAAGTTTGATTTTACCCATGCCTCAGGAAATGCAAAGCTCATCAACTTCACCTCCAATTTCACCTCCTTAATCACCTTCGCCTTGGCCGGTAAAATTGATTACCTCCTGGGTGTCCCCATAGGCATCTTCATGATCCTCGGCTCCATCCTCGGCACAAACCTAGCCATCAAAAACGGCGCCAAGTTCATCAAACCCATCTTCCTTCTTATGTCCTTTGTGATCTTTGGAAAGCTCATCATGGACATGTTTTTCTAGCCCAGAAGACCCTTGGGTGGGCTCCACAAGACCTGAAAAATCACGTCCCCTCCATCCTAAGAAATCACCCCCCAGGAGTAGCTTCTTCGTAAAAGATGCCACTTCCTGGGGGGTTCTTCAGTGTGTCAATAGAGGCCATGGGCCATGCCACAGATCACGTTTATTCTCTTCTCTTTTCCATGTCTTCCGGGGTCAAGGCATAGCGCCTTTTCGCCGTGACCACTTCCCCTTCTTCATCGAAGGTCAAAATCACAGACACCGCTTCCCCCTTTTTAAAAGGACGAAAGTCTCCGGTGAGGTTGTAGACCCAATCAGACAAGATGGGTTCATGACCCACCACATAAAGACTCTCTTCCTCCAGGGCCAAGGCTCTGTGGAAGAGTTTGTGCAGATGACCTTCTGCCACCAAGAGGTCGAAGAGAATCTCTTCTTCAAGACCCAGCACATCCTGTAGAATCTCTGAAGTTTCTTTGGCCCGCAGTAGTGGGCTGGACAAAATGCGATACCGCCTCTTTGGGTCTTGTAAGCGTCCTAGTACGGGAAAGTTTTTTTGAAGCCGCCTCTGGCCTTTTTCCGTGAGGCGTCTATGGAAGTCATCCCCTTCTTTAGAAAAATCCTCAGCAATGCCATGACGAATGAAAATAAGTTCTTTCTCCACGTGGTATCCTCCTTCTACAATAAAAACAGGAAGGGCGTCTCCGCTCTTCCTGCCCGCTCTATCCGTATGTTCTTTTCTTCTTTTACTTCACAGATTCCCAATCCTTTAAGAACTTCTCAATGCCCTGGTCTGTCAAGGGATGCTTCAAGGACTCCATGAGGACCTTATAAGGGATGGTGGCAATATCTGCCCCCGCCATGGCGGCTTGGGTCAAATGATTCCTGGTGCGAATGGAGGCCACAATGACTTCACAACGAAGGCCAAAGGACTTAAAAATGTACATGATCTCTTCAATGAGGTCCATGCCTTCTGTCCCAATGTCATCGAGTCTGCCTACAAAGGGAGACACGAAGGATGCCCCAGCTTTGGCCGCTGCCAATGCTTGAGTGGCGGAAAAGATTAAAGTAACATTCACATGAATGCCCTTCTTGCTCAGAATGGATGTGGCCTTTAACCCTTCAGGGGTCATGGGTACTTTGATGACGATGTTTTCATGGATTTTCACCAGCTCATCGGCTTCCTTCACCATACCTTCAGCATCTAAAGAAATGACTTCTGCACTGATGGGTCCATCCACGATCTCTGTGATCTCTTTGATGACCTCTTCAAAATTTCTGCCTTCCTTGGCAATGAGGGAGTGATTGGTGGTGACCCCATCCAGGATCCCCAAGGCTGCCGCTTTTCGAATTTCTTCCACGTTGGCCGTATCAATAAAATACTTCATAAACTATACTCCTCCTGTTCTTATGGTTCTCTTTCCCTATCTAGGAACTAGACTTCTCTTTTATTTTATCATACTTTCTTCAAGGATATACCTGTATTTTCTGAAAATATACCCTTTCTAAAAGCGCCCTAGTTCTCTATAGACTCCTCACTTTCTCCGCCAAGGCATGGACCAAGGAGGGAGACACCGGACTATGTAAGCCCTGTTCCCTTGCGCCGGTACCTACGTGCACATCATAGACAAAGGATTCTTCGGCTCCCCCTAAAGCCTCTTTAAAGAGGTCTAGGTTCTTAAGGGTAACCCCAGAAGCCACAATGATGCGTTTTTCCTTATGGGGTAGATGCTTCAACCAAGACAAATTCTCCTCTGCTTTCCCTGGCCCACCGGAGGTGAGCACATGGGTAACCCTGTTGATTTTTCCTAAACTCTCCATGGCATACAACAAATCTCTGGAATCATCCAAGGCCCGATGGAAGGTGGCGGTGACCGGGGTCTTCCCCAGGACATACTCTAAGGCCTTAATATCTGGGTCTCCCTCTTCATTGAGAATCCCCAAGACCACATGCTCTGCTCCCAAACGGTGGAAAGCCTCCACATCATCTCTCATGATGGTGAGCTCTTCTTGGGTGTAGATGAAACCATGATCATGGGGCCTGATCATAATGTTCACAGGAAGATGTACCGTCTCAAGAACCCCTTTCACCAATCCTACACTGGGCGTAAGACCGCCAAGGGCTAAGGCTGACACCAGTTCAATGCGATCTGCGCCACCTTTTTCAATGGCTTTGGCATCTTCGATGGTTTCTGCGATGATCTCTAACAAATATATGCACTCCCTCTCCTCGGTTTTACTTTGCCATTTCAATGTACCATGACTTTGTGAAGACTTGACCAAAAATCTTCGAATTCTTTGTAAAAAAAAAGACCCACCGTCTTCTTCTGTTGGTAGGTCTTAGGTCTATAATCCTAAAAGCTGTAACAAGCTCTTCTTTTTCTTCTTCATTTTCTTCACTTTCACTTTGTGCACCCAAGGCTTATAGGGCAGCACTGTGACGGCTTCTCCCTTGATGAGCCGTGGTCCATTCTCCATAATGTTCTCATAGAGAGGTTCATTGAGCTCTTTCACCGTCTCGTAGGCATACTTGATCCGCATATCTCTTTTCACATCCTTATGCCCATCTGAGCCGATGGCATGAATCAGGTTCGAAGTGATGAGATTTTTGGCGAAGGTTTCGGTCTTTTCCCCGAATTGTCCTAAAAGGCTCCCGGCATTGAGCTGAAAGAGCACGCCAAGATCATGAAGATGATACATCTTCTCTGGGTCATCCCGTAAGGCTTTGTTTCGCTCTGGATGGGCCAGAATCACTTGATATCCTGCTTTCTTCAGCTTATAGAAAACCCCTTCAGCATACTGAGGCAAATCCATGAGGTTGAGTTCCACCAAAAGGGTTTTGGTGTCTCCATAGCCTCGCAAATAACCACTTTCGATGTTTTCAAAGAGATTTTCATGAACCATAATTTCTAAGGAGGGAATAATTTCAATGTCCTTCCCATATTTTGTGTTTAAGAACTGAAACTTTTCCATGTAGGCTTCTCGATCTTCCATGGCCTCTTCAAACATGCCTTGGATATGGTGTGGCGTCATGGCCAAGATTTTGACCCCTTCTTTTATGGACTGCTCCACCATCCTCATGGACATCTCCACATCTTCACTACCGTCATCTACGTCATAAAGAATATGTGAATGAAAATCTACCATTGTATACCCCCTGTTTTATCATCTCGTAAATAAAGAAGCTGAAAAGCTTCAGCTTCTTTCATGCTCATAAATCTATCTTCTCTTCTTCCCGGTGCTTGCGGAAGCCTTTTTCTCTTCATAAGAATAATAGTAATAATACCCATTATCTTCTGCTGGGATCTGGCTCAAAACCACGCCAAGAATGTTTCCTTGAACTTTTTCCAAGAGTCCTTTGGCTTGGATGATTTCATCTTTCTTGGTTACGCCGTGGTGTGCCACCAATACTGTGCCATCGCTGACAGTGGTTAACACCTGAGCATCTGTCACTGCAAGGAGCGGTGGTGTATCCAAGATGATGGTGTCATAAATCTCTCGAAGCTTTTCAATAAGTCTTTGGTTCTTCTTACTGCCCAGTAGCTCTGAAGGATTGGGTGGAATCCCCCCACTGGTGATAATGTCCAGTCCCTCCACCACATCTCTGTGGGTTGCTTCTTCTAAAAGCTCATGATTCATGATTACATTGACGATGCCAATGGAGTTTGGCAACTTGAACTTCTTGTGTACTGTGGGTCTTCTTAAATCTGTATCAATGAGCAGTACCCTGTTTCCATTTTCTGCAAAGGTGATGGCCATATTACAAGCCACAGTGGATTTTCCTTCTCCAGGTCTTGAAGAGGTCACTGTAATCACTTTCATTTCTTTATCATAGGAAGAAAACCTTATATTGGTTCTTAGTGTTCTATAGGCTTCTGCAGCCACGGACTTATTATCCGTTAACGTAACTAAATTCGTTCTCATAATTCCTCCACCATTAAAAGGATCTCCATCCTTTTCTTATTTCCATAGTACATTATAGCATGAGTTTTTCAAAATAGGTGCATTTTTTCTATCTTTCTTTAGAAATCTATTGATTTTCTATGGGTTTGGACTTTTTCTCGCTTTTTTTATAACAGGACTTCCCGTGGATTCACGAACCACCAAATGAGTTTCCAGAATATCATGGGTTTCATAATGCTCCACATCTTGAATCCTTTTGACTAAGTTCCCCACCAAGATCGCCCCTGATCCATGACAGTATTGGTCGATGGTGGTGAGCTTTGGCACGGTGATTTCACTAAAGACCGTATTGTCAAAGCCCAGGATGGAAAGATCTTTCGGAATCTCTAATCCTTCATCTTTGGCCCAGTTTATGGCCCCCAAAGCCATAAGATCATTGCCACAAAGAAGTGCTGTAGTCCCTTCTGGTAGACCCTGTTCTTTTAAAAGATCATAAGCCCCTTCCATGGTAAAGGGAGCCTCATAAATAACCATAGACTGAGTCGTTCTATGGGCTTCTCTGAGGGCTTCTTCCATGCCTTGTAGGCGATCCTTGTTAAAGGGCAGATCTGTAATTCCCTCAAGATACAAAAACTGCTCATGACCCGTAGCCAGTAAATACTGCACGGCTTCATAACTGCCCCTTTTATTGTCCACCTCCAGGTATACATCACAGTCTTTATAGTGAGTGGCGTTGTTTAAGACGCCAAAGGGCACAGTAATCTTCATCTCTTCTTCCTTGCGACGATCTCTTGCCAAGGACGCAATGATGAGAATCCCGTCCACTTGCTTTTCCATGAGCTTTTGTAGATACTGAAGTTCTTTCTCTAGGGTATTGTCTGTGTTACAAAGGAACAAGCTGTAGCCCATCTCATGGGCTTTTTCCTCTGCACCTCGACAAATTTCAGTATAATAGGGGTTCTTCAAATCTGGCACTAGAATCCCCAAAGTTTTGGTATCTTTGGTTTTCATACTCCTGGCCAAGGCGTTCATCACATAGCCTTCTTTCTTGGCGCATTGAAGAATTTTTTCTTTTGTGCCCTCTGCCACATCCTGGTCTTTTCCGCTTAAGACTTTGAACACCATAGCTGTGGACACCTGGCATATTTTTACAATGTCTTTCATGGTTACAGTCATGGTTTCATCCTCATTGATTCATTCTATTTACTAGGCATCATTATACGAAACTTCACATGGTTCTGAAAGACCTTCCATGTTTTTTTCTTTTAAAGTACTATACCATCTCTAGTGCAAAAAAGGTACTGAAGAATTCCCTAGTCTTTCTCCTCCCCTAACAAAAGATCCAAGGGGAAAGGCGACGCCCATTGCTGAGTGCCGCCTTAAGATTATCATGGAGTTCCTTATTCGGAATGACCATAGTATACAACCAAAACCTTCAATGGACCTTAAAGTTTACTAGGAAAAGCCTTTAATGGGTGGTCCCCAGGGGCAGTTTCAAATCTTCTTGTTGCAAAAGGGCCACCCTCATAGCCGCCTCCACAGCCTTGACCATCTCTTCTAAGGGTAAAGAGAACAGCTCCTCTCTCTCCCCTACTTGTTCTGGCAAGTAGGGCACATGGAGAAAGCCCACTTTCACCGACAGTTTCTTTTCTTGGCAATGATGGAGCACCCCATAGAGCAGGTGATTGCACACAAAGGTCCCTGCGCTGTTGGACACTTCCGCGGGCACGCCCACGCCTCTCATGGCCGCCACCATAGCCTTGATGGGAAGGGTGGAAAAATAAGCACTCGGTCCCCCGGAGACAATGGGTTCATCCAGGGGCTGATGCCCTTCATTGTCGGGCAGTCTTGCATCGTTTATGTTGATGGCCACCCGTTCCATGGTCATGGCTTTTCGCCCCCCTGCTTGACCCAATAAGAGCACCACATCTGGTTTCTCCAAGTCCACCTGCTCACACACCCTCAAAATGGACTGATGAAACACCGTGGGGACCAACAAGGTTTTTATTTCTGCATCCAGAATTTTCTTTGGTACTTTCTCTAAAATCAAGGCCGATGGATTCAGCACATCTTCTCCAAAGGGTTCGAATCCTGTGACAAGAATCTTCATCATAGATCCCTCCTTCCTAATATCTTTCTTTCATCCTATCACTTTTTTAAAGAAGAACCCAGCTTTTAAGTGCTCCTGTTCTTTTTTTAGAAAGCCTCCCTAGATGCGTAAAATCAAAGGCAAAAAGAAAAAGGCCTCCTTTATAGAGACTCTTTCTTATTTACAGTTATTCAAAGTACATCTTGAGCTTGTACCGATCATGAAAAGCCACATCTTCTTTTTTGCGAATCTCTAGCACTTCTTGAGCACGTCCTTTGGGACTATAGCCACTCCCCTTTTGTAAAAGCTTTGCTGAGCCGCCGCCCACTTCCACTGTGAGATCATGCACTTCTCCTTGGTGCCATATAGTAAAGTCTTGCCCTAGATAGCTTTGACCTTTTATGGGCAGTCGTAAGAGCTCTACATCTTCCCGGGCCACCACCACAAAATTCTTTCCCATGCGCTGGGGTGCATCTCGTAGGACATAAACCACTGAAAGGGTGAGTAGTAAAACCACCAGCAACGGAATCTGCCAGTTGCTTTTTTTCACCAGACTTTGTCCTTTCATGGGTATGCCCTCCTTCTCAAAAAGTTACCATCAGTGCAACTTACTTCTTTTCCACAAAGAATCGATCCAAGTCATCCTCAGGTTTACGCTTCATCTTCTTCATCTTCCAAGGCAATAAAATCAGCAGTGCTGCCACCACCACAATGCCTAGGCCTATTAAAAATTCCATGGGGTCCACCTTCTCTTTCATCTTCAGTTTTCCCTAGTATAGCATGTGCTATGGACTAGAGTATTGCAATATTGTTACAAAAAGAAGAACGCCATCTTCACCAGGCAAAGTTCACAATTAAACTTCTCACATGAGAAAAAGTACAGGCTCACAAGGAACCTGCACTGGAAATCTTGTAATGATGTTACAACCTGGTCCATGGTACTTCTCTCAAAAGAGCGTTCATTTACCTACTTTCCATGGAGGGGGCAAACTTTCTCTTGGCCAGGAGATAGGCCCCATATTCTGGTCCTTCCACAGGTGGGACCACCCTATAGTCCGGCCCTAAAGCTTTTTTCAAAGGCTTTAGCACATAGTCTCCCCCTTGAAATACCCCACCATAATAAGCCACATCTTTAGCGCCTACACCACGAGCCGTGAGGGCTTTTATGAGGGCTGCCAAGTGCTGTGCCCCTTTTTCATAAATCTCTAGGGCTTCAGCATCTCCCAGGTCACAGGCTTCTTTCAACAGTACCGCCAAAGACGCAATGTTTTCTCGCTGATTCCCTAAGGTTTCTTCTACATACCCCAGTAGTCCATAGGCATCCCGAAGATGCAGTCGCTGTAACACCAGCCCATATAGAAGGGTTTTCCTTCGTCGGCCGTCCTCCATATGGGTCAATCTCTGGAGAAGGGTCTTGGCCAGCCAGAAGGCGCTGCCCTCATCCCCGAAGCTGGGACCAAATCCCCCGGCCCGAAGGAGGCCCTCTTCTCCACTGCCCAGAGCTATGGATCCGGTGCCTGCAATGAGTAAGATCCCTTCCCCAGAGACAAAGGCTCCTGCATGGGCTACCTCTCCATCGTTATGTATTTTGTAGTCATAGCCTTGAAAGATGTTGGCCAAAACTTCTTCCATGGCTTGGCGAAGGGTGGGTTCCTTGCCATAGCCCGCCAGCCCAAAGGAAAGGATCGCCTCCTTCTCCTTGAGGTGGTTTCTCTCTTCTAAAAGATGTACTCCTTCTAAAAGTATACGCCCCATGGCCGCCACCCCTTTACGCAAAGGGTGACAGCTCTCTAGGGTGATGTGGTCTAGGGGCTGCCCTGCCCATGAGAAGAGCTTCATGGAGGTCTTGGTGCCTCCTGCATCAATGCCTATGATTTTCATATGCATCCCTACGCTTCCATGAATCTAAATTTTTGCCAGGGTTTTAAGGTATCTAAGATAAAATGCTCCTCTTCTCGGATCTTTCCCACCACACTACTTTTGCCAGAATTTTTCATGGGCTTTAACACAATCTGCAGCTCCCCAGCATAGTGCCCATAGAGACTAGACTCGATGATCACATCGCCCTTTTCTAGCACCTCTTTGGCATGAACCAAAGGAAAGTGTTCTCCCTTGTATTTCACCCGGCTTTGGGTGGACCTAAGATAATACTCCGACACATCGCCACGGTTAAAGTGCAGCTCCTTCAGCACAATGTTTCTCATGACCTCTGTGAGCCCCTCTGCCAAGGTCACGTCAAAGCTCACCAGATCCAGGGGAAGCTTGGATAGCCGCTGCATCTCTTCTTCACTGGCAAAGCAGTTGGAGAGGATCATATCGTCAATGCCCCCCAAGGCGATGAGGTGCTTGGCTTGGACGTCCACAGGCAAATAACGATGGGCTTCTAAGGTAGGCAGCCCGTCTGTCACAGGCCAGGGACCATAGGAACCTTCCACTTGGCTGGTGACAAAGGCCGCGGTTCGCAGCCCATACTTTTTGTAGCGCTTTGTACATGCCTGAAAATGTTCCAAGGAAAGACCTGAGTACACATGAGGATAAAAGTTATGACAACCAATGAGGTTATGGACATTGGGCTGATAATCCATAATGGTATTTAACGTACTGGTGTTGTTACTCATGTTCACCTCAATTTTTAGCCCATAGGGATTGAAGGTCATCAAAGACTCCTCTAGCCCTGTAAATCCCATGTCTAGGCGAATGCCATGGGCTTTAATATCATGGAAAAACTGCAAGTCTTTATAGCTGATCTCCAGGGCCTCAAAGATCCTGGGGGCCACATCCACAATGATTTCATAGCCCAGTTCTCTGGCATAGCCATGGATTTCTTGAAAATCTTTCTTGATGTCTTCTTTGGATTTGGTCACAGAAAGAAGACAAGAGAAGATTCTTGTAAAGCCATACTGCTTCCCCTTTTCTAGATACCCAAAGATCTCTTCTTTGGTGGCTTTTTCTGGATAAATGGACAGTCCTAATCTTTTCATGTTCTACGACGCTCCTTCTTAAATATGGGTAGGTACGCTGCATGGGCAGACAAAAGTTCCTGAAACACTACTTTGGCCACCGCCGCTGAAGGCACCAAGGGATTTAATGTTAAAGCCGCCACAGCCAAATCTTCCTCTCCGGTGACAGCCACCTGACAAGTCATCTCTTCAAAGGCTTTGATGGTGTAGATGGTCCCCTTTATTGCGGGGTGCAAAGGACCTACAGGGATGGGCATGGGCCCTTCTTTGGTGATCTTGGCGGCGATTTCCACCACCGCATCGTCATCAAGATCTTTTATGGCGCCACGATTTTTGGTGTTCACATACTGAATGTCCCCTCGATCATTATAGATGGAGGAGATGAGACTGCAGGCGGCATCACTATAGAAGGCGCCACCCCGGTCTTCTAAGGCTTTGGGCTTCTCCTTGAGGGTTTCGTCTTCATAAAGGTGAAAGAGTTCCTCTTCCACCTTTTTCACAAACTCTGCCCGCACATTGTTTTCTTCATAGAGGGCCAATTGATGCTGTAGCTGCTCTTTTGTGTAGAAGTAATAGGACAGGTAGGGACATGGAATGACCCCAAGACCCCTTATGAGTTCTTTTTCCCAAGGAATCACCATGATGTTTTTCATGCTTTGCTCTTCCTCTTTGGTCAAGGTGTCATAGATTTTCAACAGCTCTTGTTGTTTGCTTTCCCCTTGCACCCGCACATCCGTCATGAAGAAGTGGTGATTGAGACCTTGTATCTCTAAAGTCACATCTTCCTCTGGCACCTTCAGCTGTTTGGCCATGGTTTTCTTCATGCCCACAGGGACGTTGCATAGACCCACCACTTTATCAAAGTGACCATAACGGTACACCGCTTCTGTGACCATCCCCGCAGGATTTGTAAAATTGATGAGCCAGGCATCTTTGCAGAGCCTTTTCATATCCTCCACGATGTCTAAGATTACAGGAATGGTGCGCAGCGCTTTGAAAAAGCCCCCTGCCCCATTGGTTTCTTGCCCTATAATCCCATGGGATAAGGGAATCCGTTCATCTAAAATTCTAGCAGATAATCCCCCCACGCGCAGCTGGGTGGTGACAAAATCTGCATCTTTCAGTGCTTCTTCTCGATCCAAGGAAAGGTGCACCTTCATGGGTAGTCCCGCTTCTTTGACCATACGCTGGGCCAAGGCCCCCACGATCTGAAGCTTCTCTTTTCCTTCTTCAATGTCCACCAGCCAAAGCTCTGTTACGGGTAGCTCGTCATAGCGCTTGATGAATCCTTCCACCAGTTCTGGGGTATAACTAGAGCCACCCCCTATGGTGACAATCTTTAGTTTTTTCATGGTCCTTACCTCCTTAGGGCTGTCTTGTCTAAAAGAAAGAGGCCTACAAGTATTTTGTAGTGCCCCCTTCCATGTGTAGTATTCTTTATGCGATTTCTGTTTCTTCGAGCTCTTTACTTTCTTCTGCCTTCAACTTGTTGTCATAGATTTTGAAGAATGGATAGTAGATGACCACGGACAAGAGAATCAGCAGGATGTTTAGTACCGCTCCTCTCCAGTCTCCTCCTGTGGCCAAATATGCCCCAATGGGTCCTGGGAGTGTCCAAGGCGCTATGGCCACAACACGACCCACCAGGCCAAGGCTGGTGGCAACCCATGCGATGGAGGCAGAAATCATTGGTGTAATTACAAAAGGAATCATCAAGATGGGGTTTAAGACAATGGGTGCCCCAAAGATCATGGGCTCATTGATGTTAAACACCGCTGGGATGAAGGCCGTCTTCCCTAGGGTCTTGCCATAGGCGGATTTAGACCTTAAGAGGAAGAGGATGGCTAAGCCTATGGTGGTTCCAGATCCACCGATCATGATGAACCATTGATAGAAAGGCTCTGCACCGATATGGGGAATGACTTCACCAGAGGCTGCTGCCGCTGCATTGACATCAATGAGGGTCAGCCATAGTGGTCTTGCCAAGGTCCCCACGATGGACCATCCATGGATCCCAAAGCACCAGAAGAACATCCCAAGGAAAATGATCAACAGTACTGAAGGTAAGGTGTCTGTGGCCGATACCAAAGGAGCCACCAGTTTGCCCATGATGCCATGGACGTCTACGCCCACCCACATGGTAATGGTGGTGACCACTAAAATGATGATGGCCGTTGGCACCAACGCCTCAAAGGATCTGGCCACGGATTGTGGCACTTGAGGAGGCATGGAAATCTTAAAGTTCTTGGTTTCTGTGAATCTGAAGACTTCCACAGCGAAGATGGCTGCAAGGATCCCAATGAACATCCCTGCAGAACCTAGGTTCCCCATGGGAATGTTCCAGCCATAAGACACAGAGTCTAAAAAGCTTTGGACATCTGGATTGGCCGCTGCCACATCCTTCACCGCTTGGGAAGCCTGAGGCACAGAGGCAGGAATCACCGTCAATAGGTAGGCCAGCTCTGCCATGATTCCTCCAGACAAGCCATCGAGTTTGTAGGATCTGGCCAAGGAATACCCAATGCCAAAGACAGCATAAAGGGTCATGATGAACATGCTCATTCGATGAGGTAGAAGGATTTTCCCTGCGTTTCTTGAAATGAACTGGGTGAGACCCCAAGAGTCTGGCAGTTGATTGGGCAAGAAGGCAATAACCAGGAACATAGAGCTGACAATAATCAATGGAAGAGTAGCAATAATACCGTCACGAATGGCTCTTAGATGGCGCTGCTCAGCAACTTTCGCCATGGGGGTAGAGAGCTTTTCGTCCATAAATGAGGAAATTTTCTCGAACATAGTACACTCCTTTATGAATATATTTTATGAGGACATTCTATTTCACAAGTCCTTGAACTTGTTTTAATAGCTTAGGACCACCCAGAGGACTATAGCCCATGGGTTCAATGAGGGCACAAGGAACGCCTGCTTGGTCTGCAAACTCCTTTAAATAAGAGAATCTGTGACGAATCTGTGGGGCCACCATGGCTACATCCCAGAGTCCAGAAACCTCTTCTTCGAATTCTTGTGTGCTGACGGCTTTCACCACCATCTCCACGCCATTCTTCTTGGCTTCTTTGAGCAGTGCATCCACCGCGATCTGACTGGACATCCCGAGAGAACAAACAAATAGTACTTTCATGTCATTTCTCCTTTCCCTTTTCTTAAACTTATTATAATGGTAAACGCTTACTTTTGCAATATTATTTCATTAATTTTCACTATTTTCTGTATGATTATTTTAAATTTCCAGAGAATCTTAAAGAATCATTTTTCCGAAATAGAAGAGAAACATCAGAACGCCCATGAACATTGCCCAAATGCCCCAGAGGATATAAAATCCACGATCCGCCTTCTTTCTCCGCTCAATATGATATTGACTAAAGGCAATGGATAAGCCCATGAGGATTCCCGTAACGATGACGGTACTCCATCTAAAATCTTCGAAAAATAATTTCATGATTTCTGGCACCAGAAAAACCAAGGTCGTGGCCGATAGAAAGATGAACAAGGCACTTCGATACCCCAGCATGGGGATGTTGAAGTCTGTGCGTCCTTGGGCAGGACGATATTCTTTGGGTTCTTCTTCTTTTACTGTCCATTTGGCAGCCATAGGGTTTCCTCCTTTTTTGTGGGTACGGGGTTTCTCACCCACTGTCCTAGTATCACGGGCTCCTTGGCTCCAGTGGCCCCCAGCTCATTGCCAGGTCTTCCATAAAAGCTTTCATTGCCAAGGATCACAAAGGCAATGGCTTCTTTGGCATCACTGGAAAACCCCAGGTCTTCTTGAGTTTTCACCAAGGTCTTTGGCAAAAGTGTCCGTAGTGCTTGTAGCACTGCTTCATTGTGGGCGCCACCACCGCCCACAATGACTTCATCCACAGACATCTTGGGAAAGATGAACTGTTCATAGGAAAGGGCTATGGTCTTGGCGGTGAAATGGGTGAAGGTGGCCATGAGATCTTCTTTTTTCAGGTGGGAGAAGGTCTCCAGCATCTCTTTGGTATAGTTTTCCCCAAAGGCTTCTCGTCCTGTGGATTTGGGTAGATCCTCTTGAAGATAGGGGTGTTGTAAGAGGACCTTTAACATCTGTTCATCCACGTGACCATGCAGGGCCACCTGGCCACCTTCATCATAGGGGCGACCATAGAGTCTTTTCATGGCTTCGTCCATGACCATATTTCCCGGGCCTGTATCAAAGGCAAAGAGCGCTTCGTCCTTTGCTCCTGGCAAAACCGTCACATTGCCGATCCCGCCAAGATTTTGCAAGGCGATGGTTTTGCCCTGTTGCCCATAGAGAATCCGTTCTGACAAAGGCACCAAGGGCGCCCCTTCTCCCCCTGCGGCTACATCCATGACCCGGAAATTGGCCACCACATCCACTTGATGATCATAGGCCATGATGGATGGTTCCCCCAGCTGCAGGGTACTTCTCCCATAGGGGCCTAGATCTTTGGGTTGGTGATACAGGGTTTGGCCATGGGAGGCCACAAAGGCCAGGTCTTTTCCACTGAAGTGATGCTTCCGAAGCATCTGCCCCACGGCCTCAGAAAAGAGTCTCCCTAAGGAGAAATTCAACGAAGAGATCCGCTGCAAGGTGAGTCCCTCTTCTCGAAGCAGGGCAAACACCTCTTCTCTTAAGCTCTCTGGAAAAGGATGGGTAAAAAAATCCACCAGGCGCACCTTGGTGTCTAACCCGTAGCCTGTGATGTCACACAACGCCGTGTCCACGCCATCCAAAGAGGTGCCAGACATGAGACCAATGGCTAACATGTGGTCAAGGCATCCATCTTTTTATGCATGGCGATGAGATGCTCGATGAGGATTTTAGACTCCATGGCCGTCATGAGTTGGTCTTGGGCATGGACAAAGAGCACAGACACTTCTGGCTTTTCTCCTCTGGCTTCTGCTTGAATGATGGCCGTCTGAACCTTATGGGCTTCCAGTAGGTTTTCATCCGCTTCCTTCATGAGGCCAGCCACCTCTTCATAGCGGCCCTCTTCTGCCGCCTTTAAAGCTTCATAGGCCAATCCTTTGGCCGCCCCGGCAAAGTTGATGATGTTGAATATGATCATTTCCATTTCTTGGTTCATGTTAAAAGTCCTCCTTCTTTGTCCATTCTTTGATGGCGGGACGGATTCTTCCGTCATGTAGGGTGAGCATCTTCTCGGCTTCTTCTTGATCCATCCCCGTATGAGCCATTAAGATGGCCACCTTTACGGATTCTCCACTGTCTTCAAAAAGCTTCACTGCCGCTTCCCCTTCCACCTCCGTGGTCATTTCGATGATTCTTTGAGCCCTTACCTTGAGCTTTTCATTGGTGGCTTTCACGTCCACCATGAGATTCCCATACACCTTCCCCAGCTTCACCATCACTGTGGTGGAGATCATGTTGAGAATGAGCTTTTGCGCTGTGCCTGCTTTCATCCTGGTGGACCCTGTGATGACTTCTGGTCCCACCACCGCTTCGATGGGATAGGCTGCCATGGAAGAAATTTCTGCGTCCTTCACACAGCTCACAGAAACGGTCACCGCGCCCAGATTCTTGGCATAGGCCAGGGCGCTCTTCACGTAAGGGGTGCGCCCTGAAGCAGCCAGGCCCACCAAGGCATCCTTTTGTGAAAACCCGATGGCTTGAAGATCTTTCACGGATTCCTCTGCCAAATCCTCTGCCCCTTCTATGGCATTTTGCAGCGCTTCCACACCACCGGCAATGATCCCTTGAACCAGATCTTTGGATACCCCATAGGTGGGCGGGCACTCAGAGGCATCTAAAACCCCCAGTCTCCCTGAGGTCCCTGCCCCGATATAAATAAGGCGACCTCCCTCTTTGATCTTTTCGTAGATGGCCTCCACGGCAGGGGCCAGCTCTTGTAATAGGTTCTTAATGACCAAAGCCACTTGTTGGTCTTCTTTATTAATGGTTTTAAGGACTTCTAGGGTGTCCATTTGATCGATGTCTCTAGAATCCATATTGATTCCTTCTGTATCTAGAAGCGTTAAATCAATCACAGCTTCACACTCCTTTTCTCTTTTCCTTTATTATACTTTGATTGAAATTAAATTTCAATATTTAATTGAAATAACTTAAAATTCGTTTCAGTAAACCATTACTAAAGAACCCCATGAGAAAAGCAGCCTTTCAGCTGCCTTTCTTTTACCGCAATGCTTTGATGATTCTTTTGGTCTCTTTTAACGTATCTTTATAATGATCGATGCTGGCTTTGGTGATGCCATAATACAAGATGTCTGTCAAAATCAAGGAAGAATTTCTAGAGAGGATGGCTCCAAGGCGAAGCTCTTTCTCCTCTGTGGGCACATGGAGCAAGGCATCACAGATCTTACTGAGCTTTGAGCGACTCATTTGGGTGATGCCCACGGTATAAGCCCCTTTTTCTTTGGCTTCTTCCAACGCGGTGGTCACTTCTTTGGTGTCCCCACTATAGCTGATCCCCAAGGCCACGTCCTCCTTGGTGATATGCGCCGAGGCGGCCAGCTGAATATGGGGATCCTTATGGTAGATCACCCGTTTGTTGATACGAATGAGTTTGTTTTCAAAGTCATCGCACACAATGCCAGAGCCCCCTACGCCAAACAGGTAGATGGTCTTGGCCAGAATGAGTTTGTCAATGACTTCCTCTAGGATGAGCGGGCTCATGAGTTTATAGGTTTGGGTCATGTTGCGTTCATTGATGGCTTGGACTTTTTTCACCAAAAGCTCCATGCTGTCCTCTTCTTTGATGATGTCGTAGAAATCCACGGGGTCCATGGTCTGGTCTTTGGCCAGTTCCACTTTCATAGAGGTATACCCTTTAAATCCCACCTTCTTGGCAAAACGCACCACGGCGGCGGCGGAGGTGTTGACCTTTTCACCCAATACCTGGGCACTGTCATTGATCACTTCTTCCTTGTGACTCAAGATATACTCTGCCAATCTCTTTTCTGTATCCGTATAGGTGGAAAATCCTTCTTTGATTTTAAATATACTACTCATAAGCTTACAGTGTCACTCCTTTGAAATTTCATTTCATTACTATAACCTTACGAGATTTCAGTCCATCCTGCAATGGTTTCTTGAAGAAATCACCCTTTTGCCTATAACCTACCACCCCTTCAAAAAAAATCAACAAAAGCTTTATGAAGCTCCCTAAAGCCCTTCTAAGAATAGAGTCTGAGAATAAAAAGCAAAAAAAAAAGAGAAACTGTTCCCCGGCTTTAAAATCACTTTGTAAGCCGGTGGGTTCCTCTCTAAATCTTAGAGAGCATCCGCTAAAACAGTTTCTAAAGTAAAGAGAAATGTCTTTAAGCCATTCCCTGAAGTAGTGTGTCTAGGATTTCTTTTTGGTTTTTCTGCTCAGGTCATAGGTTAGGAACAGTGCACCAAGAAGGAGGAGGCCTCCTCCATAAAAGAGGAAATTCTCTTGTCGTTCTCCGGTACTAGGCAGAGGCTTATCATCCACGATTTCAATTTCTGGATCCTCTGGCTCTTCGGGTTCTTCTGGCTCTTCGGGTTCTTCTGGTTCTTCTTCCGGTGGTATTGGAATAGGATCTACATCTTCAATTTCAATTTCTTCGATCATGATGATCCATTCCACTTCTGCTTCTTGGCCCATGAAGGCATTGCCCATGGCTTTGGATACTTCTAGCTGAAGCTCTAAAACCGTTTCACTTTCTGGGTCTAAGCTTCTGATGAGCCTATAGTCTTCAAAAAGACCTTGCTCATCCAGTGCTTCATTGAAGATGATTTCGCCGCCCTCTTCCACGGTCAAATTCATTTGACTGAGGAAAGCTCTGGCTTCTTCATCCACGGGATTGATCTTCAAAAAGAAATCTACAATATTTGGAGAGTCGTTACGCATCACGATACTTTGTGTCCGCACATCCCCTGGCATGACACCTTTGAAATTCTCAAAGAGGTCTTTGTCCCCTGGGAGAAAGAGAAAGAGGTCTGCCTGGTTTTGATAGGTTACACTGGACGCTTCCACTTTTTGGAAGGAGAAGCCAAGTCCAAAGATGAGTAGGAAGACTAGGAGCCCTATGGTTTTTTTCATCATGGTGCTCCACCCCCTACGAGTTTCCCATCCACCCCTACGCTGACCAGTGGCCAAGCTTCCGCCACCGCATGGGGTGGGTCTGCTTGAATGGCAGAGGCGATGATTTGAAGTTCAAATCTTAGATCCTCTTTCACTGGCATCAAGAAGCTATCAATGAGCATGGAGGTGAGTTCACCAGGAGGGACTATCTCTTCATGATAATAGTATCCATCGGTTCCTCTAAACCATCCAGTCATGGGTACAAATGGGGAAAAATCTGTTGCAGTGACGGGATCTTCGGAGATATTGCCTGCTTCATTGATCCACAGGGGCAAGATGGCCACACGAATGTAAGCATCGATGTTTCCTGTGTTTCGAATATAGACATGTTCTTTCAAAGACCCATCAAAGTCTTCTTCCACAGTGGACGTTACGCGTCCAGGAGTAAAGTGATTCTCAAGAGCCAACGTGTCATCTTTTAAGAACGCACCGGTATAGGTGGCGATTCCTAGGAAAACCCCAGAGAAGGCCAGGAGGGCGATCAAGAGTTTCATGAATTTTTTCATGCTACATCTTCCTCCTCTCTACGCTGTAGTGCTGCAGTTTCAGGAATAGGTGCTGTTTGTAGGTTCACTGCAAAACTGTCTCCGCTGAGCCACTTCTCGCTGGTTTTATCGTTGACAAAGGTTACGGTAACGTCAGGATGGGTTTTGGCTAAGGTCACTTTCACGCCATCTTCCACAACATCAGCAAGCTGCGCCGAAGCCGGTGCTACTTGGATACTCACCAAGTCATATCGGAAAGACCAATCAAGGATTTCTTTCACGGTATACTCCCCGATCTTTAAGCCTTCTATGGTGCGCTGACTGGTTCCTTGAAGGGCCACCTGATAGGTTCCTGTAGGGCCAACCACTTCAAACAAGAAGCTTTGATTCTCCTCTAGCTCTGCGCCAGGTACCAAGGCTTTTTCTATGGTTAAGGTTGCTTTTTTGACAAATACCGTGAAGTGGAACCCTGTATGACCCACGGCTGAATCCGCCACATCTATGATCATATACGCTGTGTAGTCCACGTTGCCGATGAATAGGTCCACCATAAACAAGGAATCTACTTCTGGTTCATAGTGTGGAATGGAGTGCATGGCACTACCGGATACAAAGGATGGGGCTAAAGTGACGCTGGGTGCTGCCAAATATGGTACCACTGCGCCAGGGACTTCTTCCACCCAACCGGTGTGGATCATGCGATCCATGAGGTCTGTATCTTCACCCCACCAAAGGGTTTCATCTGCGGCTTCCACCCTGGGGAGCCATAGGTATACTGTAGCTGTGAGGACATCCTCTAAAGGCACCACAGTCCCTGGAAGGGTTGGGGTTACAGTGACATCAAAATCGTAGTCTGTGGTGGTCAAAGGACCCACCATCGTGTTCACTTCATTGGAGATCACCGTTTGCCCTGCAGCAATCCTGAAGGATCTTAACGGGGTTACCCCATCTTGATCATACAGAACATAGTCGATGTTTGCATAAGCATTGTTTATGCCATCTACGGTATAGGTGACGCCATTAATTTGATAACTTAAGGCATCCCCTACCATGAGTTTATTAGATGGTATGCTTTGGCTGATATAGATCCCTTGATCTTGTGGCGCCGCTTCGAATCTCAGCGGAATGTCCACCACGGGGATGGTAAAAGCCTGCACAAAATTACCTTGGGGTGTATAGATTCCTGAGGTGCCTATATTGGTCACCACTTTATTGCCACCGATGAAGTCTTCACGGACATCCACGGTGAAGGTCACTTGAATCTTTTTCCCCCTGGGGGTATTGGTGGTCTCATCAAAGGCCACGAAGTTTCCTGCATAATCAAATCCTGTGACATCCAGCTGTTTGCTTGGCTTGTCGATGAGTACACTTAGGCCAGCGGGATTAGGGGTTTGTAAGCTCCAAGAGGATGCTTCGTCGAAATCTCCACCTGAACCAATGTAGTTATACACCTTAATGTCCACATCGTTGCTGTTAAAGGTATCACTGAATAAGAATTGTGGGGCTAAGAGATCCCTTAGCTTAGATCCACCCGTGAGCTGATTGTTCATGGGATTGCCCACTTGATTGGAAATACTTCGGAAAATTTCCTCCAGCCCTCCGGCATTATTGGTACTTAAATAGTAGCCATTGCTAGGAGACCCTGTACCTGGATTGGTCATGGACTGGGCATTGGGATAGTTTGAAGACACATAGTTCATGAATTTATTTTCATCACTGGTGCCATTGGGGTTGGCCCCATTAAAAATCCCAATGGTAAAGGAGGTAGCACCCAAAGTGTTTTTCATGGTTCTTGCGGTGGCAATGGTGCTATTGGCCACGGTGGTATTGAATGTATTGGTCATGGTGGGGGTCCCATCGGTAAACATGATGACTACCCGCTGTCTTTGGGTATCCGCTGGTACTGGATTTTGAGTGAGCACCGCTTCCGCCATGTTCATCCCTAAATCTGTTCTGGTGGCACCGCTGGCTTCAATCCATCCAATGGAGGTTTTCAGTCTTGCATAGTGATTGCGTACATCCAACAAAGAATCTCTCAAGTTGTTGTTGCTGTTTCGTTGACTCCAAGGGATGGGCGCCGTTCCCGTAAGTGGGGATAAGATTTCTGTATTCCCATAGGCTGGGCTGTTGGTTTCTCCACTGGCAAAGCCTATCATGGAAATCCTATGGTCCACATCGTTGGCCACAGCTCTTTGGTAAACATCGTCTACAAATCGCGCTGTAGCGTCTTTTAATACATCCACACGCCGCACAGCTGTTGTACCATTGTAGAAGGTAAAGTTGTTGAGGTTTGTGCTGCTGATGGTTTGTCCGTTGGTATGGACATAGGAATAGGTGTAGGTATACCACACAAATCCTGAACGAGTCACGGTGACAGGTCTCAGTTTCCCTGAGGAGTCCTTGGCAAATAGTGTAGAGCTTATGTTATACAGATAGGCATTGGTTACTTCTGTGCCATTCATATCATCTTGCATACTACCAGACTGGTCTAATACAAGGACGATATCTGCTGGAATGTGTTCGATGATGGTGGTGAACTCCCCTGTGGCAAAGGCTTCTAACGTAATCTCTACCGTATGAGAAGCTTCATCATAGGCTGCATTTTTCTTCAGCACCACACTGGAATCTCCACCGGACTGGGAAGTAGTGGTGGTCCTAAGATCATTCTCTGCCAGAAGACCCATGGTACCCATGGTTCTCATCTTAGAACTCTCCAAGGCACTCACTGCACCCAAAACTGGGGGTAGAAGTGGTCCTGCTTTTGTGAAATTCACAGCGGTGTTCACTGCATAAATCACTTCTTCCTCTGGCAGCTCTTCTTCCTTGGTCTCTTCTGCTACGCCAGGCGTTTCTTCTAAAGGTTCTTCTTTAGGCTCTTCTTTTGGCTCTTCCAAAGAAGCACTCTCTTTTACTTCTGGTTCTTCTGTTTCTGGTTCTTCTGTTTCTGGTTCTTTAGCTTCTGGTTCTTCAGTTTCAGGTTCTATGTCAGGTTTTGTTTCTGTTTCTGTAGATACATCTTCCTGCTTATTTTCAGGGGACAGCGAATCGGTCCCTTCCACTGCTGGGGTTTCCGGTTCTTCTACTTCCGAAGAAGCATTGTCTATAGGGGGCGGTGTAGTCTCCTCCAATCCTACTTGAGGTGGCTGTGTTTGCTGATCAAGAGCATAAACAGGAAAAGGGACGCCAAAGAACATGAATAAGGTTAAAATTGTTGCAATGAACTTCTTCAAAACTTTGTCATCCTCCTTTCTTCATCTCTAAACTACTGATATTTTGTCCAGCTAGAGATGTTCTAGATTGTTGGCCACCCTTCTGCATCTTCTACGGTATCGCCATTATTTTGGCTCTGTACGGCTTCTGCATCTATTGGAATTTCAATGTATGCATTCATGTATTCATTGCCCATTTCAATATCAAAAGAAACGGTGGTGAATAAGTTTGCTGTGGTTTCTCCTGGATCTAAGATGGTTTTATAGTAATACCAGCCATCTGCACCCAGCATCCAATCCCCTTCTGAACCTATATTAAGATCCATGGTGATGTACTGAAAATCCAACACTGCTTGGGTTTGGATTTCATCTTCTATTTGTCCAGGGGTAATGGAAGGATCGATGCTGATTCTGACCCATACTGGATTGACCCCTGTGTTGGTGACACTGACGATCTTATCCACCACATCCCCAGGAACAAACCCTATAAGTCCTTCCTCTGGGAAAGGAACCAGCTCTTCATCTAGAATGGTATCGTCATTGAGCAGGATGTTTACATTTCCTGTGGTCAATCTATTGATGGCATTGTCTTCAGCAGTGAAGAAAGCCAAGGTGGAGAAGACCATCACGGTTAATATACTGGTTACGGCCAATAGACCGATGAGTTTTCTATTTCTTTTCATTTCTTTTCCCTCCGTTTAATCTCGCCTTCGTATCAATCCCTAAGGTTGTGCACCATAAGCGGCAAAGGCTGCGGCAACATCTGCAAATCCTTGTGCTTGAATAGCATGGGCTTCAATCACTAAGTTGAAGTCTCCAATGGATGCCATTTGGGCACTGTTAAAGGATGCGGGGATGGTTAAGCTGGTGAATACTGGTGTGGTTAATAATCCAGGGGCTAGAACATCTGTATAGTTATACACATATACACCTGCACCACTGGCCACATCGTCTAGTACCCATCCTGCACCTAAGGTAGCTAGCCATAGGCTAGAAGGAGCCACATCTTCTGAACCAAAGTTTTCCACGGTGATCATCACTCTAACAAAAGCAGGATTGCTGCCAGTGTTTGTTACAGTGGGATCTTTAGGTAAAAAAGCACCTGGATAGATATTGGTATAGGTATTGCCATATACACGGTCCGCTTCTTCATTGGCTTCCCAAGTAAATCCACCAAAGTCATCAGCTACAGCATCTACATCTGCTTCATCTAGAAGAATTTCCACATTCCCCATGGTGAAGGTATTGGTTACAGGTCCTGAAGTATCTGTGAAATAAGCTAAGGTTACGCCAGCGGCAAAGACCGCCACCAGGCTAAGAATCATGATACTCATCCATTTTTTGTTTTTCATTTTATTCTCCTCCTTCTATAAGTTATGGTGTCACACCAAAGTGTGTCAGCGCTGCAGCATCTGCAATGGCTAGTGTCGCTTTTAATTCCTGATGTGCAAAAGCATCTATGGTGATGGTTTTCCCTTGAAGGGTAGCCAGCTCAGTCTTGGTTAAGGTGTCGGCAAAGGATACGTTGGTAAATACGGTGAAAGGCTGTTCTGTTCCACTCAGTGGAATGATGCTGGTGTATCTATAAACGGTCTTATTGCCTTGGGTTCTTATGGATTCCCAATTGGCAGGAAGGATGTCTAGAACGCCATGAGGAGACAACTGATTTTCAATTAATACATAAAGATACGTGGGTTCTGAGTTCGGCAATACAGTGACTACAGGAGTCTTATTAATGGTAACCCCTGGATAAATTTTACTGCCTTGTTCAAAACCATCTTCATCTAGTTCAATGTTGATGTCACCGATGGTGAACGTATTGGTCACCGCGTCTGTTTCAGCGGTTAAAAACGCTAGGGTGGTAAGAGACACTGCTAGGACTAGGACCAAAGCGGCAAGGATACTAAATTTCTTTTTCATGATGGACACCTCTCTTTTATAATTTGTCAAAGGTTTACAACGTCTAAAAAAATGATTCAGTCTGCCACCTCCCTTTTTTCCTGGATCTTTTCCTGTCTTGGCTTTTCACTTTCCGGAAAGAACATGGACAGGAGTACTAATGCAGCAACACCTAGTAAGAAAATCTTTCCATAATTGGTGGAAAGAAATACCGATACATAACCTAAGTAAGGTAGGGTGAACCTTGGGATTCCTAGGAGATTATTGGGATGTACCGGGGTACCATCCACGGCACTGTTGGCATCTCCTTTGGTGACAAACTGTCCATCTTCTCGAATGTCCACCACTCTATGGGTGGCCACCACCAGCTGCTCATTGAGCACAAAGGTGATGGGGTCTCCCACCGCCACCGTTTCCGGTGACACCTTCTGCACATAAATCAATGATCCTACACGGTAGGCAGGCTCCATGCTCCCAGAGATGACGGAATAGGGTGTCAACCCCACAAGTCTTGTTCCTGCCAGAAGCACTGCTAGGACCACTACAACGACCATGGTCATCGCACTGATCCTTTTCATCAATTTTTCCATTGCGTGTCCACTTCTCTTTGACTTATTCACATTTCTCTCTCCTCTCTTCTGGGTCTCACCTTTCGACAAATTCTATCTATATATTTTGTCGAGTTCTGTCTATTTATATTGTCATTCTAACATACCGTCTGAATTTGTCAACGTATATTCGACATAATTTTATGATAATCTCTATAATTTATTCGACATTTTTAGTTATTCTAGAATTATGAACAAAAAATATAGCGCATACTATTTTATTTTAATATTCGACATTTACATGCAGATGATATTTTGATTGTCAAAATATATTCTTTCACTCTGTAAAGTAGATGCTTCAAAGAAGTAAAGTGCATCTCCTATTCCTCCACCTCACCTCCACCCATACACGTCACAAAGCAACTGGAAATCATGAACCCACAGAAAAAAACCGTAGACGATCTGCATAAGATGCAAACCGTCTACGGTTTTATGGGTACAGGAGTCTTTATGCTATTTATTTACGCCAAAGAGGCGAAACTTCTAATCCTAGTTGCCAATGAGCCCTTGTTCCACAAGGAAATCTCTGGCCACTTGTCGCGGTTGCTGCTGAAGCTCATCTACTCTGTAGTTTAGCTCCACCATCACGTCATTGGTCAATACTTGACCTAACTCTGCTAACACTGGTGCTATTTCTGGATGTTCTTCCATGAGCCCTCTTCTTAAAATGGGCACTGCATAGTAAGGGGGGAAGAAGTTTAAATCATCTTCCAGCATCACCAATTGATACTTTTTCAGCAACCCATCTGTGGAGAAGGCATCGGTGATGTCTGTTTCTCCACTGTCAATGGCACGATACTTGTTGGCCCCATTGATGCCCACTTGGTTGGCAAAGGTAAATCCATAGTGTCTTTGTAACCCAATGATGCCGTCTTCTCTATTTAAAAACTCCAAAGTAGACCCAATGGTCAGATCATCGGCCACCCGTGCCAAGTCACTCACCGTGGCCAGGTTATACTGATCCGCTGTTTCCTTTGTGACAGAAAGGACATAGGTGTTGTTAAACTGAAATTGCGGTAAGGCATCAATGCCATAAAGCTCTTTCAAGTCCGCTTTAGAGGTTTCATACACCTCCACCATATCGGAATTGGGTGCATACCCTAAGGTATCCCCGTAGATGGTGCCTGTGTACTCCAGATATAAATCAATGTCCCCAGTTTGGAGGGCCGTAAAGGCCACCTGGGTACCCCCTAAGTTTTCACGACGCACCACATGAAGATCTGTGCGATCTTCAATGAGATCCGCCATGAGATGGGTGACGATGAACTGCTCTGTATAATCTTTTCCCCCGATGGAGATGGACGCTTTGCCACCGGTGCCACCGGTGAAGGCAGTGATGGCAAATAAAACCACCAGTAGCCCAGCCACGCCAGATAGAATACCCTTTTGGATGGATCTACTCTTTTTCAGTTCTTCTTTACTCTTTCGGCCACCTTGCTGAAGGCTGATGGGAGTCACCAGTTTCTCCACCAAGTTAAAGATGTTGTCCACCAATAGCGCTAAAATTGCCGCTGGGATCGCCCCTGCTAAAATCTGCGCATCGTTGGTGGTACTGATTCCTGAGAAAATAAGGAACCCAAGTCCCCCTGCCCCTATGAAGGCCGCCATGGTCATGAGCCCCACAGCGGTAACCGCGGAAATACGCACCCCCGCCATGATTACAGGCAAGGCCAAGGGAATTTGCACCTTGGTCAACACCTGACTTTTGGTAAGCCCAATGGCTTTGGCCGCTTCTAAAGTATCCTTATCAATGCTGGTAATCCCTGTATAGGTGTTCTTAATAATCGGCAACAAAGAATAGAGAATCACGATGACCACCGCAGGTACTGAACCAATCCCTAGTAATGGAATGGCCAGTCCCAATAAGGCCATGCTGGGAATGGCTTGCACCACATTAGCGCCTCCCACTACGGTTTTACTGGCTTTCTTAAAGTAACTGATGAGAATACCCAAAGGGACCCCCACAAGGACCGCAAACCCCACGGCAATGGCTGTGAGTTCTATATGTTCCAGAGTTAATCGTAACACCTGGTCTGGATTGCTTGTAAAATATTGCATCACGTTCAATTAAAGCACCTCCCCGTCTTCAAAGTACTGCTGGCTCAAGGTGGTGATGAGGCTATTTTGCGTCACCAGCCCCAAGAGTCTTCCATCTTCAGATAGCACTGGGATCTCTGAAATGGCATTGTCATCCACCACTTTGAGCAGTTCTACAATGGAATCCTCTGGCTTTGCAAAGGCAAAGTCTTGGATCATGATCTCCTTCACCGCTTGCTGCCGATCTTTGATCTTGGCAATCTGCTTGGGCTTCACAAGCCCTAGCATCTTCTTGCTTTTCTCTTCTGTGATGAGCAGACTGTTTACCTTACTAGAGCGCATTTTATCCAATGCCTTGTTCAAGGTTACTTCTGGTCCGATGGTCACAGGATGTTCGATCATGATATCCTCTGCTCGAATATACTCTGGGGATTCCCAGATTCTATTCTTCCCCACAAATTCAGACACAAAGTCATTCACTGGATTCTTCAAAATGTTTTCTGGTGTATCGTATTGGATGATTTCTCCCTTGTCCATGATACAGATTTTGTCTGCAATCTTGATGGCTTCAGACATGTCATGGGTGACAAAGACGATGGTCTTACGCACTTTACTTTGGAGATTCACCAGCTCTTCTTGCAATGAAGATCTGGTGATGGGATCTAATGCAGAAAAAGGTTCATCCATCAAAATAACCTCTGGGTCTAGGGCAAAAGCTCTGGCCACGCCCACTCTTTGTTGCTGTCCTCCAGAGAGTTCATTGGGATAACGATCTAGGAACTCTTCTCCAAGACCCACCATTTCCATGAGTTCTTGGGTTTTTTTAGCCACCAACTTAGGATCTCTTTTTTCCACCTTGGGGATGATCTCTGTGTTTTCTCGGATGGTCATATGAGGGAAGAGCCCTGTCTGCTGAATGACGTACCCAATGTTTCGTCGAAGCTTAATGGGATCTTTCTTGGAGATGTCTTCTCCATCGATGGTGATGGTCCCTGAGGTGGGTTTCACCAAACTGTTGATCATTTTCAATGTGGTGGTTTTTCCACATCCAGATAGTCCAATGAGGACCACCAGTTGTCCTTTTTCAATCTCAAAGGATATGTCTTTTAAGACTTTGGTGTCTTTAAATTTTTTACTTACACGTTCAAATGTAATCATGGAATCACTCCTTGTATGGTTCATTTGGCTTTCATGCCATTTGTTTTCTCAAATCAACAACTCTAATGATAGCATAAGGTTGTCTCTTTTGTCCAATGATTTTGTAATGATTTCATGAAAACTTACATGATCAACCGTTGTAAACCTATTCACCATAAACATTGACGCTGAGCACTTCTCAAGCTAGAGAAACAACCAAACTTCTTGGGATTCCTTCCTAAAGGTGATTCTCAAAAGACCCCCTTGTACCCTTTACTGAAAACTTTCATTCTATAGTATGCTCTTTTCCAGGGTCTGCGGGAGCATACCCCATGGCAGTTTTTACCATCTCCTCATAGGCCTCTTTCCTTCTATAAATCTCTTTCCCCCAGTGCCACAATGATGCTCCTTCCATGGCAGCCTTCTCTTGAGTCATCCCATAAAATAAGGAAAGGATCCGTGACGTTCATCGCCAGGATCCTTCCCTTTTTTGTATGCTCTATAGGGTTCTATGGGTGTTGGCCTTATGGGACTTCTGCCCTTTCTAAGTAACGGGTCAACCGCTCAAGGAAGTATCTCTTTACTTTTGCCACCGGATGTTTCTCACTGCGGACGCAGTGCATAGCCCTTTCCCCACACAAATAGCACCTGCGCAAGGGTGCTTGAACCTCTCCTCGATGAAGCATCCCTTGGGCTGTGCGTACATCCACATCTACCAACCTGCCCAAGGGATGTTCCTCTTCCAGTTTCACCATGGCTTTTTTTACCTTGAGCCCCTCTTCTTCTGTGAGAAAATGATAAAGAAGTCCCTCACACCCTCGGTGTTTGTCCATCTTGGTCACCACCAAGCGTTTCTCCACTTCCTTTTGAAGAATCTTCACCACCAGGTCTGTATGAGGATGCCGCTTATCCGGCCCTGGATAATTGGCCCGAAGGGTCACCAAAGTACCCCCATGGACCATAAGAAGACGCCTTTCTCTTTCTTCTCTTTCTTCGCGCTCCATGAACAGCGCTTCTGCTTTTTTCATGACTTCCTCTTGCCCCATGGCCATAGGTCTCCCTTCCCTTTAAAAACACTCTGCTCTTTTTTCCAGTTTACCTCATGTTCTCTCCCTTGAATAGCCAAGGGCATCAGAAAAGAAAACATCCAGGGAAAGTTCTTCCCCCGGATATGTTCTCTTTTATGGAACAAAGACCTCTTTTTTCTTTTGTTTTTTCACCGTAAGGCTAGAGAGCACAATGCCCAGTTCAAATAAAAGCAACATAGGTAAGGCCAACATACATTGGGAAATGATGTCTGGCGGTGTCAATACTGCCGCCAACACAAACATGACCAAAATACAGTACTTTCGGTACTTTTTCAGCAGTTTCGGTGTCACCACATGAAGCCTTGTTAAGATCACCATCACACTGGGCAGTTCAAAGACCAGACCAAAGGACACCATGGTGTTCACCACCAGGGTCAAGTAGCTTTGAAAACTGATCATGGCTTCTATGCCTTCCATCTCAAAACTCAGGAAAAAACGAATCATCAGGGGCAGTACCACATGATAGCTAAACACAGCCCCCAGGATGAAAAACACGGTACCAAAAAGGAAGGCTCCCACAATGGCTCCCCGTTCTGCCTTTTTAAGAGCGGGCCTTAGAAAGAGCCACACTTCCATGAAAATCAGCGGAGAAGAAAGGACAAACCCCATTAAAAAAGCCAATTTGATGGTGGCCATGAGGAGCTCCGCCGGGCTAATGAACACAAAGGACACTTCCGGCACCAACTGAACCAACTGTCGAATAAAAATCTCCGAAAACTGATAGGCCAAGAGGCTACAAGAAAGAAATAGTAGCCCCATCACAAGGATTCTTTTTCGAAGCTCTGTCAAATGGCCCACCAAGGTCAAGTTTTTGTCATTTCCTACCTTATGGACTCTTGGTCTCCTTTTTTTCTTCATCTTGGTCGTCCCCTGTCATTTCTTTTGTCAGTTGATTGGCATGAGATTTAAACTCTCCAATGGCCTGTCCGATGGATTTGCCAATGGATGGCAACTTGGCTGGGCCGAAAACAATTAAGGCGATGGCTAGGATGAGTACAAGTTCTGAAATCCCAAATCTTCCCTTTCCATGATGGATCCTCCTTTCTTCCTTTCTATGGAAGGATATGCTTATAGGTTGTAATAGGCATTGAGTAGTTCTGCAGTTTTGGCAGCGCAATCCGCGGCAATACCTGCACAGCGGGCTTTTCGTTCTGGGTCTGCCATGGCATAGCCAGAGATTTCCATGAATTCTCCCACAGAATCTTTACAGTTCACAGAGGCTGACGCCACAGTCTTGTTTTTCACCTCTGGTTGATAAATGGGCAACTCTTTAGCTGGTATACCAGCTAAAGAGATCTGCTGTGACCTTTCCCGCATCTTCTGGTGGTACAGCAAGGCCTATGGCTGTGGCCGCCCCGGCCAAAGAGCCACATAGAGAAGCCGCTCCATAGCCACCTGCACCATTGGCAAAGGCATCCACAGGTACTTGATTCCAAGGATATCCTGCATGATCTCCTAACTGACCGATCACCCCATCTATGACTGCTCTACAACATCCTCCTTTGTTGAAAAAAGAAGCATAAGCCCGCTCTTGGGTGGTGGCCACATCTAATTTTTGATAAGGATAGGGGTAGGTTGGCGCATCGGTGGAAGCGGGCAAGTACTCATAGCTGAGCACTTCTTTGGATGGAATCTCCGTGGTCTTTTCTCCGCAAGAGGTTAAGAAGGATGGCAATACTGCTACCGCGGCCACACCCACCGCTGCTTTACCAGCATTTTTCAGCACCTCTCTTCTAGAATAGACCTTGTCTTGTTCTTTTACTTCACTCATGGTTTTTCTCCTTTGCACTTTATAATTACAGCATCGCTGCGAAAGCCACTTTTTAAAACTTTGTTTGATAATTATTTAACCTATTCATACTATGCGCCTAGTAACAGACATATGTCAACTACTTAGCTCAGGAGTAGTGGTTATTTTGTCATTTTTCTAAATGAAGTCCCCTTTCCACTCAACGTTTCACTGTACTCATGGCATTTCCATCGGGACCTCTAAAAGACCCCTAAGATATCCTCCACGTAAAATAGAGTGGCGGTGCACCTAAGTACACCACCACTCTATAGATTGTTTCGTAAAAGCTATGAAGAGGGGACCGGATCTTGCCCATGGTCATTTTTTCTGAAGATGCGCGCGTGCTTTTTACAGCACCTACACCTGGAAATACCCCATGGTTTCATCAATCTTTTCAGAGCTCTCCAAGCTCTTTCCAGACTGGGTGACAATGTCATTGGTTTCACTGACAATGCCAGAAACTTTCTCTGCAATTTGTGTCGCGCCATCGGCTCCTTCTTCTGCCGCACGAGAAACATCGGATATGGCACTTCTTATTTGTTCCATGGCCATATTAAGATCCATGGTCATCTGCCCAATTTCTTCCATCAAGCCACGGACTTTTCCTGCGTCATGGTCATACTGCTCACTGGTGCTGACCAAGATGCCATAGTCTTTGATCACTTGATTGTCCATGAAGCTCAAGAGCTTCTTTGCATCTTCCACCACGCTAGATACCGCATCAGACACATTGGTGGTGATGTCATTAATTTTAGATACAGCCTCTTTGGAATTTTCTGCCAGTACACGAATCTCTTCTGCCACCACGGCAAAGCCTTTTCCTGCTTCTCCTGCTCTGGCAGCCTCTATGGATGCATTCAATGCCAAGAGGTTGGTTTGAGAGGTAATGGCCAATATGGCCTGAGAAAGCTGCTTAATTTCATTGATGGCACTGGTCTTATCGATGGACTCTCGTAATTTTTGATTGGTGTCTTCATAAATGCTCTTGGCGGTTTTCTCTGAACCCAGGGCTTGATTTTTTAGCGCTTCTGCACGGCTTCTGATTTCTAGGGAGTAGGCCTCCCCTCCCTTGGTCTTTTCATGCATGGTTTCCACGAGGTTCATCACTTCATCGGCAGAAGCGGTCATTTCTTCTGAAGAGGCGGAGGTTTCTTCCATGCTGGCAGAGAGCTCCTCTGTGGTAGCCGATATATCTTGAATGTTCTCATGGATTTCTTCAATGCTCCTGGCGGATTTCACCCCTAAAGATTTCAACACATGTGCTTCCCGTTGAAGGGATTCAATGACCCCACGCATCTTTTCTTTCATGTGATGAGAAGATCTGGCCATGTCCCCCACTTCATCTTTGCGGTTTAAGAATTTCTCTTCAATGGCAAAGGAGAAATCTCCTTGTTCCATGGCCCGCAAGGTCTTTTGACTATGAGCCACGCCTTTGGAAATATTGCTTCCTTGAATATAGCTAAGGACCATGCCTAGGATGATGAAGATCACAGATAACAAAAGTATAAACGTAAGGATTTCTTGTACTCCCTCCATTTTCACATCTGTAAAGACGCCCACAAACCACATACCGATGATGTCTCCTGTCTCATCATAAATCGGTACGTAGGAGGTTTGGGCTGGTATGCCTTCAATGTCTGTGCTGCCAGTATAGGCTCTCTTCTCCACAAAGACACGATCCGATACCTCTTTTGAGGCTTGAGTCCCCACAAAGCGCACCCCTTGATCATCCTTGGCGTTGGAGGAGATGCTGATGTCTCCCGCGAAGAGGGTGGCCAAAATATTGGTATCTTTGGTGAAGTCATCAATAAACGCAAAGTCATTGGAGAAGTTCACATTCCCCTTATAGAGGTCCCCCTCTCTCACGGACCAAGCTCCTGGGTACTCTCGATCTAGCACCGTGAGCCCCATGTTGCTGTAATTAGATAGTTCCTTTTGGGTTTCCTCTTCAAATAAACTTGTCACCCGTAGTTGTGTCACCACAAAGATGGCCACGGTTAAGACGGTGATGAGGATAAATGAGGTGAGGGCAATTTTCCATTTGATTTTCATGTTAGTCTCCTTTGACGCTTTCGTTTTTAATAAATTTCTGCAGTTCCTTTTCTTTGGTGTTCTTTTAGATTGTTTGAACTTTTCCTTTGGTAGCCAGGAAAAGCTTCTCAACCTCTTCCGCTGGCATGGGTCGATGGTAATAAAATCCTTGGATTTCATCACAGCCTTGTTTTTTTACATAGTCTGCTTGTTCTTTAGTCTCCACCCCTTCTACATTTAATAGGAGCCCTAAGGACTTGCTAAGATGTACCATGCCATCAAAGAGGTTTCGTCCGCCTTTCCCTTTGTCCAAATTCAGGATGAACTGACGATCGATTTTTATTTTGTCGATGGGGAGCTCATGAAGCCTACTTAAAGAGGAATAGGCAATACCAAAATCATCTAAAGAAACGATGATGCCCAGGCTCCGGAGCGCTTCTATTTTCTCCTTGGTGGAGTCTACGCTAAAGTACATGGTGTTTTCGGTGATTTCCACCTCCAAATAGGCGGGATCCCAATACCGCTCTTTTAAGTACTGCCCAAAGAGTACTGCATCATCATTGGTGGTAAAAGTTAACGGAGACACATTGATGGACATGCTCATATAACGCCTGTAGGTTTGTTGCCATTTACGGTTTTGTTCACAAGCTTCCTCAAACACCCATCGATCGATGTCTGCCATGAGCCCCATACGCTCAGCCACGGGTAAAAAGATCCCTGGAGACAGGAGCCCCTTCTCTGGATGTGCCCAACGAATCAGCGCCTCCACCCCAAGGATTTCTTCTGTAGTAGGATCCACCCTAGGTTGGTAGTAAAGGACAAACTCTCTGTTTTTTAAGGCCAACTGTAGTTCCCCTTCAATTTCCTTCTCATAGACAAACCGTCCTTTGATGTCATCACTTAAGATGGTGTATCGATTTTTGCCATTGTTTTTGGAAGTATACATGGCCAGATCCGCATAGCGAATGAGGTCTTCTTGATTCCTGGCATCTGTGGGATATACCGAAATGCCAATGCTTGCGCCTGTGGAAATTTCTCGCTCATCAAAGACAAAAGGCGCTAAAGTGGCCGCTAAGATCTCTGATGCTTTTTTGTGGATGTCCCCTAGGCTTTTCAGGTGGGGTAGTAAGATCAGAAACTCATCACCCCCAAATCTAAACATGTCCGTTTCCTTTTGCAGCAGAGGTTTCATGCGATGCACAAAGGCTTTCAATAGTTCGTCACCCACGCTATGACCCAAGAGGTCATTGATGTTCTTAAAGTCATCCAGATCCACAAAGAGTACCGCCAAGAATTCATCTTCCTCTGTCTCTTTCATGGCGTCTTCTAGCATCTTCCCAAAGAGCACACGGTTTGGCAGATCTGTCAACGCATCATAATAGGCCAAGTGATATAGTTCATCTTCTTTCTTGATCTTATAGAGCATGGCAGAAAGGTTTTTCACGATGATGGCAAAGGTATTCTCATACCCTTCATCCCAATGGTGTAGATGAATGGTGGATAAGGCAATGACCCCAATAACCTTTTCAGATTCCACAATGGGCAAAATCAGCGTCATCACCTTGTGGTCTTCCATGCTCGTCTTATACCCTTCTATGAGCTTTGTAATAAACGCTTCAGTATGTTGTGGTCGCACCGTCTTCTCCAAAAGATGGTCTAAAATCTTGGCATGGTTCAACTGCTTTTCTATGAGCCCAGAGGACCCTTGCCCTTTCTTTAAAAATTTTCTCAAAACACCATCTTTTTCATCGGAGAATATATGGATGGTCCCAAAGCTCGCGTCCATGTAAGTCACTGCTTCCTCCAGAAACACCTCCACATTGCTTCGCAGGTTTTCCAGTCTTGCCTTGGATAAAAGCATGGACATGTCGGAGATGAACCGTTCATGGTCCACCTGCTTTTCAAACTGCTGCAAGCGCTTTCGGTAAATGTCATTGATGAAGAAGGCCAAAAAGATAAACAGTGCCATGACCAGAAGCCTGGATAGGTGGTCTGCGCCACCGAAGGTCCCCCGGGTATCTGGATATAGCATCCACAGAAAAATCAAGGTGAATAACGTCATGAAACTTGTGGTGATGAGAAGTTTTGTATTGTTGAAAGCCACAGCCACCAGAGTCAACAAAACCGGTACGGTCCATGCAAAGAATGCGGAAGTCTCCAATTGATACAGGGTGATATAGGGAATGGTCAGGGCCGCCATGGTATTGATGATGGCATCTCTTTTCTGCACCTCCATGGTGCTCTTTATGAGCATAAACATGGTGTGTCCCACAATAAACAAACTGACAGTCATAAAACTGGTCCGGAACACATGGTTTTCTTTTAACATGATTTCCACAAAAAAAGATATGAAAGCCCCCAAAATATACCCTTGTGAAAGATATATATAGATTTTCTCGTGTGTTTTGGTACTTAAGAATTCTCCCCGCTTGGGTAAGATCACTTCTTCTTTACGCTCTGCTTTATTCTTTTGCACCATGATATAGAGCATGGTCAGGGCAAAGGGTAAAAACACCAGGGGGCCAAGGCCAAAGGGCACCCGCTCCACAAGATTTAAGAGGCCTAGGATCTTGGGTAAGCCAAGGAGCATGGTGGCCAGCAAAGAAACGGTCAAGAGTTTTTTATATCTACCTTTCATAAACACCTCTTTTCCAGGTGCCCATTGGCGAAGGAGGACAACGATCACGCCCAGCACACTCACATAGAAGATGCGCATCCATAGGGTCCAAAGGGACCATTGAAACCTTAAGGTCCAGCCATAGGGCCCATAGTATATTTGCTCCTCTAAAGCGCCTGTAAAATAGCTATATCCATAGGTACCAAGGGTGATCAAAATGGGGACATACACAAGGAGCCATTTCCCTTTGGTCATCTTCTTGTGGTAGCCTGTGAGAAGGATGGTAAAGGCCAAAAGGAAACTATAGACAAAGCCCCAACCTAGCCCACTGGTGAATTGAACAATCGTAGCCCCCCGAAGAGTCCCCGCATGGGCCATGAGGGCAAAACTTAAAGACCATGTGCAAAGTGCCATGGTCACAGCAAAAAACGCCTGGTGGAATCTATTTCTCACATCTTGAGCAAAAACATACAACCCAAGATAGAAATAAAACATGAGTAGGGCAAAAAAAACGAAGGATAAATAACGAGCTACGATCATGGGCCACCTCCAGCAGAGCCATTCCTTGAGTCCTATAAAACAGCTCAATCTTCTTATTTTTCATATCGGTGAAATCCCCTGAAAATTAAGGACTTGCCAAAAGTTCACCACCTTCGTTACTCTTTGAACATAGGGCATTGATGAAGATTCCTCTTTGGCATCTGCCCCTAGGGCCTTCAACCCTTCCACAAGCCATGACCAGCATCTACCTGCTCCAGTTAAACACGTGCAAAGAGGGAAGCCTCAGACACATGTGCCTGAGGCTTCCCTATGAAATGGTCCGATCTATGGACCCCTACCCCACACTTCTATCGGGTCCTCTTCTTAATCAATATCAATGGTTTTGGAGGTCTCCACATGGGGTTTTTTGGGGATGTGGATGCTTAGTACCCCTTTGTCCAGTTTGGCTTTGATTCCTTCCTCCTCTGCTTCCCCTAAGTAGATGCTTCGCTCCATGGACATGGACCTTCGTTCTTTGTGAATGAAATGTTTTCCCTTCTCTTCTTGCTCTTCTTCTCGCACCACGCCAATACGAAGTCTACCTTCTGACAAGGAAAGCTGAATGTCTTTCTTGTCCACGCCAGGAAGTTCTGCCTGCACAACATAGGCTGTATCTTCTTCTACCACGTCCACCTTAAAGGTATCCGCTGCGAGACTTCTTCTCATGGGGAACCCCTCTGTAAAAAAGTCATCCAGCATGCTGTGAAAGTCTTCAAATCCTGTACTGAGAAGATCGTTCTTTTTTCTGTTGAATGGAATTAAACCTGCCATGATGTAGCAACTCCTTTACATTTTATTTTGTTAGCACTCTCATCCAGTGAGTGCTAACCTTGATTTATTTATAACACACCTCAATCCTTTGTCTCAAGGTCCAAAAAAAACAATTTCTGCTTCTTTTGGCACATGGTTCAAAAAGACGTGCAATGATCCTATGATTTCATTTATTTTCTTGAGTTTTTTTCATTTTTCACCGTACTTCACCTATTTCTCTCAAATCAAAACCGCCGGCTTAGCCGGCGGTTTCCACTGACCCTATAAGGGTCTTTTGCCAGCAGCACCCGTGAGGGTGCACGAAGGCGGCCGCCAACCGCACGATCTCTACAACGGCTGCTGAAGCAGCGACTATTTCTTCGTTTTTTCTACTGGCTCACCCGTAAACGGGTCAATATATTCTTTAATACTTATCTAATCAGCTACCATATCTTCTTGTAGCTGATTTTTTATATACTGCTCAATTTTCTTTGCATTTTTCCCAACTGTATCTACAAAGTACCCTCTGCACCAAAAGTGCCTAGATCCGTATTTATATTTCAAATTTGCATGCCTATCAAAGATTATCAGTGAACTTTTACCTTTCAAATACCCCATCACTTCTGATACGCTATATTTAGGTGGGATACTTATCAGCATGTGGATGTGATCCGGACACGCTTCTGCTTCATGTATGATAATTCCTTTTCTGTTGCACAAATCTCTCAAAATTTGTCCTATTTCAACCTTGAGATTTCCATAAATTACTCTTCTTCGATACTTAGGTGCAAACACTACATGATACTTACAATTCCACGTAGTATGTGCTAAACTGTTTTTGTCCACTTGGACACCTCCTATGTTATTTTTTAGTTCGGTTTGCGGCCTTACTAAATTCTATCATAGGAGTTTTTGTTCTTAAAGCTTAAGCTTTCTTTGTCCACCTGCATAGCAGGTGGTTTATTTGTTTCAAATGTTCCATTTGAAACGCACTAAAGTGACACAAAAAACCCACAAGAGAATAACCCTAGGTTTTTCTCTTGTGGATGCATGGCCATGGCAAAGGTTCCTCGTAGCTGTTTAAGGTGCTTCTTCAAGGATTCTTTGAACCACGGAATTATTATAGATGCTATTGGGTCGCTCTTCTTGGAGCTCTGTGAGCACTTCTTGGGCTTTTAGAATCTCTCCTTCCTCCGCTAGAAGTAGTCCGTAGTGATAAAGGACCTCTTCATAATAATTCTCCCCTTTATAGGACACCCGGTAGAACTCATAGTTCTCCATGGCTTTCTCTAATTCTTCTAACATCTTATAGGTGGATGCAAGGAAAAATACTGCTTCAGAAATGTAGCTGTCAATTTCTCCATGGTTTTTCACAAAGAGGAAGGCCTCTTTGGCGTCTTCATAGGCCCCTTGATTAAAAGACCTAAGACCCATGGCAAAAACTTCCATTTCTCCTTCTGTAAAGAGCACTTCTTCCTCCAAGGGTTCCTCTGGTGTTTCTTCTAGAGGCGCTTCTTCCTCTGGTTCTTCTGTGGGGTCTTCTTCAAGGGGTTCTTCTGGTGCTTCTACTTCTTCTACCAGTGGAGGCGCTTCTTTCTCCCGCTCTTTCTCCAAGGCTTCTGCCAAGGCTCTTTTTTCCTCTTCTGCGGCCAAGGCTTTTTGAGACAATTCTTCTAAGAGTTGTTCATAGGCACTCTTGTCTTCTGCAAAGCGTTTTTGCATCTGATAATAGTTCGCCAAGAATCCTGTGGCCACGGCTACAGCAAGGAGCACAGCCCCAAGGGTTACCCCTTTCTTTTTCTTGGTGGTCTTCACAAACTCTAGCGCCCTTAGAATTTTCTCTGCCTCTTCATTGCTTTTATCCATGAGCAGGGTAATGTCCGCGTAATCCCTTGCTTCCTTATAGGCTTTGTCCTCCAGATAACACTGGGCCATTTTCAGTGGAATGCCTGCAAGGCTGGTGTTGTTTTGAAAGAGTGTATTGTAGATGCTGATGGCCTTCTTATACTCTCGTTTTCCTTGAAACTTCTCGGCCTCTTTAAAGGCTTCTTCCAGCCGATGAAAGCCTTCGCTTTTATACAAATCCAAGTACTTTTTGGCCTCATTGTCTTCTTTTTGTAAAGACACACTCTGGTGCCAATACCCACGGGCCTTTTCAAAATGGCATAAGAGATGATGACAAAGCCCAAGTAGGGTCAATAGATCTGTCTCATCATGATACAGCTTTACCCCTTCTTCTAAGATCTTTATGGCTTTTGTGAGCTCATCTTGTTCGTATTCTGTTACCGCATAATGGTAATACTGTTCTGGCTTCTCATTGAACATGTTTCTATTTCTCCATTCCAACTCATCTGATAAAGTGATCTGTAATTATTTTGACTACCTTATAGTGTAGCCTATTTCTGAGCAAATGAATAGACCATACACGCCTTGCCCAACCCACGGAGTACCTTTTTCACAAAAAGCGCCTCATCTCCACCTTGAATCTCACACAGCCTCTTCCTCTTATCCAATCCATTTTTCTACACAACGAAAAGACAAGGCATCTTTTCTTTAAGCGCCCTGCCTTTTTTCTTGATATGCTATACTACTTCTACTAACAAAATCTCTTTCCTTTCTTCATGGATACATCTTAATACCCATGGATAAAGGGCTCTTCCATCCTCATGGGATCTACTTGTCTAAACAAGTCCACCACCCATCTCTTCAGTTCCTCATCAAAAAGTAAATCGTAGCGATAATAGGTTTCTTCATATTCTGCACCCTCATAAATCTCTGGCGCCAAATTTCCTTCAAGAATCTCCGGTGCTTTGAGGGCAAAACTCTTTACGACCTTTCCTATGGCTGTGGCGATAAACGCCCCATCACCAAAAGGTTCCGCCCTCATATTTTGCGCATCCACTTCAAGGGAAATCAGTGTGCTCTCATAATTGGCAATGCCATAGAACCCCAGGATGAGCTCTAAATCAAACTCCACAACACCCCCTCCTAAGGTCATCCCATAGGGATTTTTCGTTCTTAAGGCTTCTTCATATTCCTCATGAAACTCCACCAAGGAAAGGCACACGGATTCCTGAAACTGATCATTCACAATCTCATAGGTCAAGGTGATCTCTTCCTCCCCTTTGGTTAGTACCGGAGGAACCTCCACGGTGCCCCATGGAAACGCCATGGTTCCTGAAATTTCAATATTCTGATCCATGGGGAAAGGGCCCACCTCATAGGTGCCTTGCACAAGAATATCTGTCTCTTGTCCATTGATGTAGAGTTTTGTGGGATAGTCTGCATGGACCTTCATGGACCGAACCTCCAGGGGCATAAACACCGAGGCCATGGGCACATCAAATAGCACCACCGTGTCCTCTTTCTTCACCAAAGACCCTGATAGGTCATAGGATACCGTCACCTCATGTGCACCAAGATAAAATGGGCCAAAGGTCTGTTTTAATCCATCCTTTGTCAACGGTACTTGAACGGTGCCATCAATATGTACCACCACCTCTTCAAAGGTGCTTTCCAGGTCCATGTAGTAGGGAACGGCCAAGAGTTTATAGGTGCTAAAAAAGAAGGCCTTCCTTTCATCTTCTTTGATCACAAAGAATGGGGGCGCATCTTCTGCGGTTTCATCTTTCCTGCCTGTGATCTGTCCATGGAGGGAGGCTAGAACCTCTTCTCTTTTGGCTGTCTCTAATAAAAGTTCCATGATGGCTTGTAGGTCTTCTTGCGAAAGTCTTTCCCCATCTGTGCTTTCTTGAAGCACCTGGCGTATGTAGATCTCATCTCCCTCAAGAAGGGCCTCTTCAACTTTTTGTAGAAAAACCATGGGATCATACTCATGGGCCACATACTTCCATAGACCAAAAGCACTACCCAACATCACCATCATAAGGAGCCCTAAGATGATCAGCTTCTTACCATGCTCTTTCTTCCCCTTGAGACCCTCATATTTTTCCTCTAAATCCTCATGGGGTTCCATGGTTGGCGCTGGTTGACTTCTTGTTATGGGAGCCATCTGCAAAGGCTGCCCACAGTGTTTACAGTACTTCGCTTCATTTTTATTCTCTTGTCCGCATTGATCGCAAAACATCATCATCGTCCTCTTTTCTTCCGTTGTTTCATTGTACTCCTTAAAAGGAGGTCATATCGATATAAAACTTCTCTTCAATCTTTTCCGTTTCAATCCAAAATTCTTCCCCTCGGATCTCGACAATCACTGGGTAGGTAAAAGAATCTAGCTGAAAAGAGTCCTTCACCTCTATGTCCTCTCTCCATGTTTCATCCATATGCTCCACCATGTGCTGGTCAATGTGTTTTAAAAGGACGAGGAGTTGCTCCTCTAAGGAGCGGCCATGGTTCTTTCCCCGTGCTTCTTCCTTTGCCAAGAAGGCAGGGGGAAGATAAGGAAGTAGTTTTTTCACATCTTGGTCTTCAATGATGTCCAGAACTGCTACCACCACTTTCTCTGGGGTAGATTGGTCCACAGGCTTCATGGACAAGGTAACACCACGCCCTAGAAAAAATAAAAGAAGCAAAACACTCATACCGCCCACTAGAAATTGCACTTTGTGAGGAGAGCGCTGCATAAAGAGTATGCCCTTGGCCAAGTTGTAATAGCACCGATCTTCGAAGGACCCCTCCTTTTTTACAGAAGGGCTACTCTTTTTCTCTTCTTTTTCCACCAAAGACGCTCCATTCGCCACTACCCTGGCGGTGTCCATGAGGTGCTCCTTTGGGGTGGTGTGTGGTTCTTCTTTGAAGCCCTCCAGGATTTCTTTGCTAGGCCCTTGATCTTTCTCTTTGACTAAGACCTTCTGTCCACACTGGCTACAATAGGCACTATTTTCTTCTAGTTTCATGCCGCAATTCTGACAATACATAGTTCCCCTCCCTTACTGAAATTTATGAATCAATGGATCTGGCACCGTGCTGTAAAAAGAATCCTCCACCCCTTGGACCATCCATCCACCGGTCTTCACGTGATGTTTCAGCACATAATGATATATGGTTTCCGCCCCAAACACCTCTTCCACCACCAAGGGTTCTGTTTCTCCTTCTTCAATGATGGGTGCTTTTACCCTGTAGTTTTTGGTGAGGTTGCCCACAGCATGGACATAATAAAAATCTTCATGGGGACCAAGAATTTCAAATTCTTCTTGTGAGAGGGCCAAGGACAACAGTTGACTTTCATAGACCGCTTCTCCAAAATCATCCATGTCCTCTTGCAATTGTGGTAGTAGCGAACTTCCCCCCACAGTCAAGGCATAAGGATCTTTGGTAACTAAGCCTTCTTCCCACTCTGTATGAAACGCAACCAAGGTGTCTACTATGATTCTTTTCAGCTCTTCATTGGCCAATGGATATAAAAGTTCCACTGTTCCTCCTGATAGAGTACTCCTTTCCGGGCTCATGACTTCTCCCCAAGGCAGGACAGTCTTCCCATAGAAGAGAACCTCTTTGCCTTGGGGCACTGGACCATAGGTGATTTCCCCTTGGAAAAAGATGTCTGTCTCTTCCCCATCCACAAATAGGGTTGCAGGGTATGCCGATGTCAAGGTTACATAGGTCACGTCCATGGGCAAGTATATGGATTCTTGTTCCTCTTCATAAAGTCTTACGGTGGCTTTATGGGCTAAAGGAAATCCATCTAGGAGCAAAGATCCGCTCACTTCATAGTCTCCTGCGAAAAAGGGGCCATATTCCTTAAAGACGCCATTTTCCTGGATGGGGGCATGGCTTTTTCCCTGAATTTCCACAGCCACTTCTTCAAAGGTGCTTTCTACCATCAAGGTGTATGTTTTAGGAAACAAGTAGTACTTATGGAAAAAGAAATGCGTCTTCTCTCCTCTCTCTAGGTTGAGCACCCCATGGGTTTCTTTTAAAGAGGCTGGTAGATCCACTTCTTTTCCTTGGGCACGAAGGTTTTCCAGAACTTCTTCTCTCAGTGCTGGATTCTCGTGGAGGAAAGTAACCAAGTGTTCCACGGCTTCTAGATCCAAGGTTTCTGTTCCCTGTGGACGAACCATGAGATGAGCCATCCCACTGACATCTCCTTCTTCCAAGGCTTTTGCCACCTTGAAAATCAAGGTTTCTGGGGCAAAGCGCTTCTGAAAGAATCCATAGGTTCCGCCTAGAAGAAACGTGAACAAGAGGAGTCCGACCATGAGAGGTACTAGCCCTTTAGGTATTCTTTTCTTGTCCTTTTGATGCTTCTTCAGATTTTCATCTTGTCTTTGTGCTACTGGCTGTTCCTCTACCAGAGGCGCCCCTTCTTCCTTATCCATATCTTTTTCATATTTCTTTTGGCCACAAGAAGGACAAAATTTCGCTTCCTCTTTGAGACTTTTCCCACAATACCTACAATACGTCATCTCTTTCCCATCCTTTGTATTTTCAGTTCAACATGCTTTACTGCTTTGTCTTGGGTTTATGAAGTGTTGCAAAGCCCTCCTTCTATAGTCCATGATTTCTCAGAAAAGCCCTTCCAAGGAGAAGGGCTTTGTGACTATGGCGTGTGCTAAGGCCACTGAATTTATCCAGGTTGCACCCTATTCTTTCCTAGGCCAAAGCTTCTACCACCTGGTACTCCGCTTCCACAAATTCACCCAGGGCTTCATCCATGATTTCCTCTGTGATGCGCTGCCTCTTACTGAGGACCATAATCAGCGCATCGTGAATCAAAAGCTCTCTTGCATACTTCCTGGCCTCTTTACTGGCATACATTTCTCTCAACACATGGGGCAATTCTGCATTCCCTAAAGTGATGGACATGACTTCATCAAACTCCGCTTTTTGAAGACTGAAAAGCATCACCCCATCTAGGAACTCCTCTTTGAGGATTTGATACATTTCCTTTGCATCATCTTCAATGAATTCATTCAAGACCCCTTTGGCAATGGCCCCTGCCACAGCACCGCCTACAAAAGCCCCCACCACGGGCATGAAGGTATTCCCGATGGCTGCCCCTGCAATGGCGGCAGAGGTTGTGGCTGCATTTTTAAAGAGCTGCTTTAGGGAAATTCTTCCGACTAGTGCTCTGGACACATCAGGGCCAAAGGTGAAGGCCATCATGATCCCTGAGCCGATGATGGTTTGCCCACTGATTTTTGTGAGCTTCATTTTCTGACCCAAGGTGGACTTGGCCAAACTCGACTGTTGGAGTTTTATGGCTGCCTTGTCAGAGAATACCCGCACAGGATTTTGGATGGTGTTGTACCCCAGTCCTTTGCCCTTGGTTTGAATCATGGATTTACTAAAGTAGTTGACGAACTCCTTCCTTGAGAGCTGTGCCGTGAGGACATAGATGGCGGTACTTCTACCAAGAACTTTTCCAGAAACATGAATCGTTGCCTCCATGGACTCTTTCAAGGTTTTACCAGCCCAAATACTGGTGGCAAAAGTAATTACAGCACTGATTCCAGAGGCTTTCAAGGCAATGACCGCCCCTGTGGCAGTATCCACCACCAAGCTTTGAATGGTTCCGGATTTTGCAATGAGTAAAGAGTCGCTATAGAGCCAAAAGCCTTTGCGTAAAATGGATTCTGCTTTGGTTCCTTTTTCTACCCCCTCAACTTCTCCTCGATCAATTTTATCTTGAAGCTTTCTCACGGCCTCTTTATATTGATCCCTGGGCACTTCCACTTGCATGGGTTTTCCATCTTTGCCCACATATTTAAGCTTGCCCCCCTGGAATATCTCTCCTAAGGTTTTGTCGGCCGTTTGGCAGTACTTGGTTTGAATCTCCACACCATTGACCATGCGATCTGCTCCATGCTTCACTTGTCTGCCATTTTCAAGCTTTGCACCGACGTTTTCGACTTTCTTAAGCTGTAGTCGATCCATGGCATTATTGCCATACTCTGCAGCATAGCCGTGTCCTTGACGGCCGTCCATGAGGTTTTTTAGTTCGCCAAACTCCCCCATGATGCCATCCATGGCACCAAAGGTGCCCAGGTGGACGGCTCCTTTCTCTCGGTTTTCTTGGGCCAAATTCTGCTGAAACCTCTTCTCTTCTTCTTTGATGGCTTCAACATAGTTTGCACCTTGAACGATGGTATCATCCACAATCTTTTCTTGAAGCAGTGCTAAGGTGAATTTATTGACAATGAGATGTTGACAAAGCTCATGAAGAAGGGGCAGCGGAAAGCTACACTGCCCTTCTGTAATGCGGATTCCGGTGAAATCATTGTACAGCATGGTGAGTCCATGTTTGCCAAGTTCCACATGAAAGAGTCCTTTAAAACGAATGTCGAAGAGATCCACGGCATACTCTTTGGTCTTTGTGTGCACCAGGTACTGATGGGCGATGTATAGCCCCGCATTGGTGAGCATGGTGCCATATTCTCGAAGCTCAATTTCCTCAAGACTTCTTTTGGGTGCATAGAAGAGTACATCTTCAAGTTCAATGCTCTTCTCAAAGTGATACAAGAATGCATTGGCCCGTCCATATGGAATATTCTCCTCATGAAACTTCACTGGATTCGTGTCTTCTTCATAAAAGACCCTAGCTGGTCCTTTGAGCATTTTTTGAATTTCCGTGAGGGAAAAGTTTGGGGCATCTTCTTGTAGCCATTCTTCCAGCTGGATTGCTAAGATGCTCTGCGCTAATTTTCCTTTGAAAATGCCAAAACCCACCCAAATATTAGGCGCCAACAATAGGAGGGTCAAAACCCAGCTGAATTCCTTATTTAGGGTGTACAGTAGGATGATCAGTAGCGCTATGAAGAGATATCTACGACGAAAGGTCTTAGAGGTCTTAAATTTCTTGATTCCCTCTAGAAACACACCAATGATGAAGAGCAGTACAAAAAGTCCAATGATCCAACCCACAACAATCCCTCCATTATTCATCTATATATATATGCCTATTATGCGCTTCTCATGGTTTATAATCAAAGAAATATTTTCCGTAAAAATCGACACAATACGCCTCATACCTAGCGTCAGAAGCATTGGCCTATTGCTCAATACAATGGATTCGTGAAAAATGAAAAACAATTCACTATCATCCTCTCTTTATGGACTCCTTACCTACTACCTACTAAAGGGCGTCTTTTTCCCTTGTTTTATTGCTTTTCCTTGCACACACAGTTCTTTCTTTTTTTCCGGGCTATAGTATACTAGAATAAAGAATATACCGATTTACGTTTGGAGGATTTGTCATGAAGATATTTGTCACCGGTGGAACAGGCTACATTGGTAGTCATACCTGTATTGAACTCTTGGCTTCAGGCCATGAAGTGGTCATTGCGGATAACCTAGTCAACAGTAAAAAGGAAGTCTTAGGACACATCGAGACCATTTCTGGAAAAACCGTTCCTTTTTATCCCGTGGATGTCACCAAGGAAGAAGACACCCGCGCTATTTTTGAAGCCCATGACTTTGATGGGGTCATACATTTTGCCGGGCTAAAAGCTGTGGGAGAGTCCGTGGCAATGCCACTAGCTTATTACTACAACAATTTGGTCTCCACCATGGTCCTTAGTAAACTGTGTTTGGCGTATCACGTACCAAGATTGGTTTTTAGTTCTTCTGCTACAGTGTATGGAGATCAACCTTCGCCCTTAAGAGAGGATCTTCCTTTAATGCGCACCACCAACCCTTACGGAGAAACCAAAGCCATGAGCGAACGTATTTTAATGGATACTGTTGCTGCCCATGAAAAATTTGGTGTGACCCTTCTGCGTTACTTCAACCCTGTGGGCGCTCATGAAAGCGGCCTCATTGGGGAAGACCCCAATGGCATACCCAACAACTTGATGCCCTTTGTCACGAGGGTAGCCAAAGGAAAACTAGACAAGCTTTCCATCTTTGGAAGTGATTATGACACTGTAGATGGCACCGGGGTAAGGGATTATATCCATGTGGTGGACCTGGCCAAAGGCCACGTGAAGGCCATAGAAGCACTGTCTTCTGGTGTGCATGTGTATAACCTGGGCACAGGTAAAGGCACCTCCGTCTTGGAACTGGTTCATGCCTTTATGAAAGTCAACCAAGTGCAAGTGCCCTATGAAATCGTGGGGAGACGACCTGGGGATATCGCCACCTGTTATGCCGATGCCACCAAAGCCTATGAAGAGCTCCAATGGAAAACAGAGCTCACAATGGAAGACATGGTTCGGGGTGCCTGGCATTTCGAGCATCATGCTCCCTAAATCCCACCGACTCGTTGCCTCTTAAAGAATCAAGAAACCTCCCAGAAGAAGTGCTTAAAGAGCTTCTTCTGGGAGGTTTTTCTACGTTCTCGTGCCCCCACCCCTCTTCAAGAGACCTTAGAGTCCCCTTTTTTCAGGCTGTAAGGATCAAAGGGAGTCTTCCATTGCTGGAAAGACTCCCTTCTTCAGGTATTAGGATTGTTTTACTATTTTTCTTCTCTTTAAGAAGAAGGTTCCACCAGCCAATGCAACAATATCTAGAATCATAAAGATCTCGCTGCTTTGTTCCCCGGTTGATGGTAGAGGCTTTTCGTCCTCTGGTTCATTGTCTTCTGAAGGTGCTTCCGGTGTCTTTTCCTCTTCCTCCTCTGTACCTGGGGTCTCAGGAGTATTTTCATCCTCGTCATCCACCACAGGTTCTTCTGGGGTTGCTTCTTCTTCAGCTGCAATGCCGTAGAGAGAGAAGTGATCCGTTTCAAAGTATAAGTACCGTACTCCATCCTCTACTTCGCTTCTTGTCTCCAGTTTTTCCAAGAGACCCTCCGCTGAGATGTAGATTACATAGAGTATGTCCTTGGTCTCATAAGCCTTTGGCACTGCCATTCTTAAGGTTAACTTCCCTCGAATATCCCCATTGTTTATGGACCTTTCACTTTCTGAGCCATCCATAAAGCCAAGTACTTTTACAAGGCTCATATTGTACAGCATTAGAATATTGTCTTCCCCTAAGAGATGTGCATAGGCTTCTACTTCATCTGGTTGAAGAACTTCAGCCTTTAACACCACATGTAGGGAAGTGACATCATCTTCCATAACTTCTTCAATATGGAGTAGTTTCAAGGTTTCCTCATCCAGTACCATGGATGGTGTTTCTTTATGGGGTGCTTCATGTAAGTTTTGAATCTTAAAGCGCTTCTCCACTTCTTGTAGCACGGTCCTAAACGCGTTCTTTAGGGCTGCATTTTCTTCAGTGTCTTCTAGCCCATAGATAAAGTCTCTCAAGGCCAAGGCATCTTCTCTGTTTAAAGTATCCGCCAAGGTCTCCATTTCTTCACGAAGCACTTCTTCATCAAGAATTTCCACGGTAAAGGTTGCCTCTTTCCCTTCATACGACACTGTCACTTGGAGGGATTCTGACACTTCTATACTGCTAAACCCTGTGAAATGCTCCTTGGTTACCACCAAAGACTGCACGTCGCCGTCATTGTAGGTACCCTTCACCACAATGCCTGTAATGTCTAAGGATTGCCCTACTAGATAACGGGTTTTGCTTGGTAGTTTCTCAATCTTTATGGATACCAAGACCTTGGCTAGGATATCCACTTGGAAGGTGGCTTGTTGATTGTCAAACTGCACTGTGATCACTTGTCCTAGTACAGCCTTTGTGCTATCAAAGCCTGTGATCGTGAGCTCTTGGTGATTTAAGGTTCTTTTGCTACCATCATTAAAAGTGGCACGAACTACCAACCCACTAAGGGCTAAGGATTGGCCTTGAATGTAGGTAGTTTTTGTTGGTTCCTTGGTAATGACTACACGGGTGGCCACTTTTTCTATGACTTCCACGGTGAAGGTGGTTGTCACCGGACCTACTGCTAGGGTCACCCTCTGTACCCCAAGGGTATTTTTGTCAAAGCCGCTTACCGTGAGTAATGCTGGGTCTACAGATGCTATGGTGCCATCATTGTATGCACCCATGATTTTTATGCCTGTGAGATCTAGGGGTTGGCCTACCACATACTGGGTTTTCCTTGGTAGCTTCTCTATCTCTAGGGACACCAAGACTTTGGCCTCAATGTGCACCAAGAACGTGGCTTTTTGCCCTTCATACGATACCGTAATCACTTGTCCTTCATGAGGTACACTACTGTCAAAGCCTGTGATGGTAAGTTCTTCATGCTGTAGGGTTCTTACACTGCCATCATTATAGGTAACCTGAACTTCTAATCCTGTGAGGACTAGGGATTGCCCTTGGATATAGGTGGTTTTCGTAGGTTCTTTGGTGATGTCTAGTTGGTTGGCGATCTTTTGGATCACTTCCACCGTAAAGGTGGTTTTCACCTGGTCTACTGCTAAGGTGATGGTTTGTTCCCCTAAGGTATTTTTGTCGTAGCCAGAATAGGCAACGCCACTTTCATCTAACTCTTTCTTGGATCCGTCATTAAAGGTACCTTCTACTACGAGTCCTTGTAAGTTTAATTCTTGACCTACCACATAGACCATCTTCGTTGGCAGGGTCTTCACACGAAGGCTTGTGAGTTTCTTCGCTAGGATGTCCACCACAAAAGTAGCTTCTTTCCCTTCAAAGGTCACAGTGACCACTTGGGCTTCCACGGGCACACTGCTGTCAAAGCCTGTGATGCTAAGTTCTTCATGCTGTAGGGTTCTTACACTGCCATCATTATAGGTGGCCCGAACTTCCAACCCTTCCAGCGCCAAGGATTGCCCTTGGATGTAGGTGGTTTTGTTAGGTTCTTTGGTGATGGCTACATTGGTGACCACCTTTTGAATGACCTCCACTGTGAAGGTGGTTTTCACCTCATCTACAGCTATGGTAATGGTTTGTTCACCAAGGGTATTTTTGTCGTAGCCGGTGACGGTGAGTAACGCAACATCAACCGTTTCTACGTTGCCATCATTGTATGTGCCTTCCAGGATAAGGCCTTGAAGATCTAATGATTGACCTTCCACATAAACGGTCTTGGTTGGCAGGGTCTTCACAGCTAGGGCTGTGAGCTTTTTCGCTAAGATCTCTACCCTAAAGGTAGCTTGAACCTTCTCAAAGGTCACGGTGATCACTTGGGCTACCACAGGTACACTGCTGTTAAAGCCAGTGATGGAGAACTCTTCCTGTCCGAGAATGCGCTTTTCGCCATCGTTGTATGTGGCAGTGACTTCTAGGCCCTCAAGATTCAGGGATTGTCCTTGTATATACTGGACCATGGTAGGTTTTGTGGTGATGTCTATGGAGGATACCACCTTCTTAATGAAGGTCACCTCTAGGGCGATGGTGATGCCATCCACTTGAAGGGTAATGGTTTGAACCCCCAGTTGTTCATTGTCGTAGGGTTTGATGAGAATCTCTGATAGTGGAATAGACGCTACTTGTTCATCATTATAGGTCCCTTCCAACACAAGTCCTTCTAAAGAGATGCTCTGTCCTTGGACATAAACCATCTGCTTTGGCAAAGTCTTCACTGCTAAGGAAACCACCACTCTGCTTTTGATCGCTATGGTAAAGGTTGCCTCTTTGCCTTGGCTGAGGACTGTGATGATTTGTTCTTCCGTAACCTTTGTGCTATCAAACCCAGTGATGCTGTAGGCATCTCTAGATAAGATGGCTGTGGTTCCATTGTTATAAGTTCCTTCCACCACCAAGCCATCTTCTATGAAGGCTTCGCCTAGGACATAAATCTGCTTTGTGGGTGGATTTTTGATGGCAATGGACGCCAATTGGATCTCCAGAACAGAAAGCATTATTTGGGTGCTTTCTGTGCCATAGTGTATGGTCAAGGTCTTGGTTCCTGCAGTTTCTGTATCAAATCCACTGACCCAAGACTCTTCCACAGGGACCGTTCTTTTGAATCCATTCTCATAGGTGACTTCCAAACCAAGATCTGACATTTTCAGGGTGTCTCCTACAAAGAGTGGCTTTTCCTTTGTATAGGTAGCTTTCAAGGAAGCTACCTTCCCTTCTTGCACCACCACAGACTTTGTGGTTCTTAATGCATTATAAGATACCGTGAAGGTTTGGGTACCTATTTTCGTGGTATCGATGGTGGATCGTCTCAGCTGATCCACAGAGAGTTCCTTGACGGAACCATCCGAGTAGACAAGGTCTACCTTTAGATCCTCTCCCAAGTAGACATCTCCCAAATTTAAGGTGATGGTGGTGGGTGCTTTAATCTCGATACGTTGCTCCGTCACCACGGAGACCTCCGCGTGGCCAAAGTCTCTCCTAGAAGATAATGCCCCCGTATTCATGAGTGTATTGGTGACTGTAAGGATATTGTTCATGCTGTCTTTCGCTGTGATTTGATCTATTCTCCAGGTGCTACCTGGCATATCTGGTGTCACCGTTAAGGTGCCTGTAAAGACGCCTCCTTCTGCTTTCATCATGGTAACATTTTTGGTTACGCCGGACACCACAGAGCGAAGTCTTAAAGTCACTTCTGTCACTGCAGATTTATCATCTTGGGCTTTGACGGTGTAAAGGACCTTCTCTCCCAACAGTGCCCGAGCTACAGAACGTTCTACGCTGGTTATCACTGGGGGTGTACGATCTGGTTCTGTTCCAGTAACCCTAAAGTTCAATTTAGCATATCCTGGTACAAATCCTGTGGTCTCATTTTTCAGAAGCACCGTCTCGTTTAGTGCTTTGTCATAAAGGGTGATGCTCTCCAGCCTCCATTCTCCCGAAGGATGGAATTCTGCAATGGTAAACTCCCCTCTATAGGCGTTCATACCCATCTCTGTTAGTGTTTTTTCAATGGTCACCAACTGATCCACCACTTTATACACCAGTTTGATTTTTGCTACACCAGAAACATCATCCTCTGCCGTTACGTTAAAGCCGATGGTATCTCCCAAGGTGAAGGTTGTGGTATTGGGTGTACTGGTAAAGAAACTACTCAAGGTGAACATCATACGTCTCACCAGTGTTTGTTCCACTTTGGACAGGGAGACATCTTGAAGATCCGCCCCTTCGTCATCTGGCGTTGTTTCATACACTGTATAAGACAGACCTTCAAAGGCTGTATTTTTTAGTACCACTTCAAACTTTCTGCCTGCGGCTGTTTCTGCAGAGATCTTCTCTAAGGTCCAAGGGCCATCTAGATCATATAAAGAGATGTCCATGAGCCCTTCATGGGTTCCTTGTGGGGTAATGTTTAACTCAAGCACCCGTTCTCTTTGGTGGATGACGGAGCTAAAGTGTGCCAAGACCTTCTCGGGCAGAAGTTCATCAGAGGATAGTCTTAAGGTTACTTGTACCGCTTCTCCTGCGGTCACTTCTTCTTGATCTATGCCAAGGGACTCTATGGTAGGCGCTACGAAAGGTTTCTCAAAGACATAGTTTCCTTGGGATAGATCCTTTAGCTGACCTTCAGGGGTCCCTGTCGTATGGTAATACACACTGACATTTCCTGCAAAATCAACTAGTTCTAGACTTCTCAATGTCCAGTTTAAGGATTGTTGCTGGTCAAACGTCACGGTCACATAATGGTCTGTGCCATAGGTGTAGATGTCTCTCTCAAAGGAGCGTTGTACACCATTGGCAATGTAGTTTAGTTTCACTTTGCTGATCCCACTGGCATTGTCATCCATACCATCTGTAGCATCGATTTTCAAGTTGATGGTGCCCAAGGGAAGGTTTTTGTTGTCCCCAAGGGTAATGCCTAGTAAGGTCGGGGGTTTGACATCTGGTAAAGGTCCCTGCACTTCAAAATTCATGGAGGACAAGTCCACTGCATGTGCTTCTTTAAAAAAGTTCTTATTCACCAGGGTCGTTTCATTCATCCCTTTATCATAGACCATGAGGGAAAGGACTTGGTATGCGCCAATGATTGTGTCTTTTGTAATGGGATGATGTCCTACTAAGAGGGCTTCTTCTCCATCTTCCACCAGGTATAGATAAACCGGCGTACTGCTGCTGGCATGACCTTGCGGTCCCACAAGATGAAGGACGCCATAGTCCACACCGCTGCCAAGGTCTGTGGCTTTCACGGTGAACTGTTGGATATCACCTTCTTCTAAAACTTTCGATGCCACGGCATGACTGATGATGGTAGGTGGCGTTTGATCGCTGAAGGTGCTTCTCACCACAAAACTTTGAGCGCCAAAGTCCATGGAGGTCTTTTCTTCCGAGGCTGTATGATACTGGGCATTAAACACAGCTGCTTGAGCATCGTCTAATCCCAAGGCCACCACGTGGTCTATGGTATACTCCCCGGATAAGGTAAAGGGCGTGCTATAGAAAACTTGATGATTCATGGACAGGATGGTTGTGGGGCTTTCTAATAGAACACCATCCACTCTAAAGTACACTTTATAAGCTTTTGCAGGGTGACCTTGGGCATCCACCACCAGGTGTAATCTGACAAACTCATCAACACCAATTTCCTTTTCTTCCATGTCAAATCCTAAAATTGTAGGAGGCTTTAAGTTATGATCTTCTAGGATGTCAAAATCCAAATATCCTCCATGGAAGATGTACTCAGACATGGGGTAGTCTGGTGTATGGATGGCCACGACTTCACCATTGGCTAACGTAATTTCCATATACATGAATTGATAGGTGGTCAACGCTTTATATTTTGGATGATCTGGAGCCATGTAGGCATGGTACTCGTCATTGGCATAGGACATTTGAAGGGCAAACACCTCTTCTTCCCCTGCCACACGATAGAATAACTTCACGCCTTGGGCATCCAATCCTTCATAACCAAGGATCACTTCCATGGTCACTACATCCCCGTACTCCAGGTTGGGTTCCAGCACTTTTGCATTGTAGAGGTAATCTATGGGATCTTTTTGATCTTTACCTTGCACTACAATGTCTAAGCCACTGAGGTCCACCTGTTCTCGATAAATCCCTGTGTGGTTGTCTTGTCGATCAAAAAGATTGATTCCCATGGCCGTTAGTTGAAGGTCTTCCATATTATAGAATCGCCCTTCGATGACATAGGGACCTGCCCCTCTAAAATTATAACTGTGAAATAAATGATCTTCGCCAAATTGATCTGTATAGATGATATTGTACTCACCCACACCAGAAAGAGCATCTTCTATATCTAAGGAGATGTTGAAGTACTCATAGCTACTTAAGGTATTCTTGTTGATGGTTGCACCACGATATACGGGCCCTTCATCATCATGAATGGTGCCAAAGACCGTAAAGGTAGCCTGGGAAAGATCCACAGGCTCACCACCATAGATCCCGCTAAAATCTTCATTTCTATAGGTGCTACTATTATCCAAGGCATCATAAAGATGGAGTTGGCTCAGTTGCCATTCTCCTGGGGAGGTGGCAAAGGAAATGTTTATGAAACCGCGATACTCATTGAAGGCATGCTTTTCAAGATTTACCAAGAGACCCTTTCCTGTGGCCATATTTCTGTAATGCAAATTGCCCCATTCCAGACCCACTCCAAGATCTTCTGCGAAAACTTGCACGAGAATTTGGTTTCCTTCCGTGACCGTCTTCTTAGAGATGTGGATTCCTTTAAACTCAGGACCTTGTACATCCAAGAATGCATTCTCCACAGTAAAGTTATAGGCGGATAAATCCTCATACCCTGTGGAAGCATCTGTTGTACTATGGGTCAACCTATACATGGCATTGCCCATATAAAGACTGATGGTTTTTAGTTTGTATTCCCCACTTCTCCTGTTGGCTCTTATAAGCTCAGCCAGTTCAAAGTTTCCTGTGGGCCTCACTGACGTACCAACATGATAACTGTAGGTTTGTTCGATCCTTTCCCCATCGATCTCTTCGACTTGGACCACTTCATATAGAAAGTCCACATAAGCGTGTTCTCTCATGGGCATTCTGATAGACCCTTTTAAGATCAATTTTTCATTGGGTACAAAAGTGTGTTGATTTATGTTCAACGTCATATTTTCAATGGCAGGATACCTAAAGGTCATGGTAGCGCCAGAAAAATCAAAGGGGATTCCCCCTTCTGAGGTGTGCGAGTCTAGATAGGTTACAACGTTTCCTGCAAAATCCACCAAGATTAATTCCTGGAGCTTGTACGTCCCTTCCATGTATTCTCGATTTTTGGGCCTGGCATAGACTTTTCCGTCTCTTGTGGTAAATATTAACTCAGTATAATAAGAGCCCATCCACTGGTCATTGCTCCATTGAGCCATTCCAGAGGCGATGCCTGAGAGATCTTCAACCTCAAGTTCTAGTTCAAACTCATCCCCCACGAACCATTGTCTTTGTACACTTCGAACACTTACCAGTACAGGGGGCTCATCGTCCAACAGTGTGCCAAAGATGCCAAAGGCTCCTGGAGAAAAGTCTTCAAAATACACCCCTCATGCCAGTCCTCTTGTACAATACGAATCTGGAAATCTTGAACCTCTGAATATAGATTTACATAGTAAATCTCATAGGCACCTTCTCTCATATATTCATGCACGGTAAACCGATACTCAAAAACGCCTGGGGCAATTTGGGTGAAGTCCATTATGGGAGAGATCTGTTCAAAACCACCATAGCCTTGGGTCTGATCATATAATCGTCCAAGGACAAAGGACCCATGGGTGAAGTTTATGACATCATCCGCCACTTCTAGCGTGATGATCACTTCATCTCCTATGGTCGCTTCCTTTGTGGTCACGGAGACCTCTACTTTAGGCTGATAGCCCCCCAAGGTGTCCTTGATGGTAAAGGCTGGGAGATCGTAGGTAAGCTGAAGCCCTTGGGTGGAGGTATAAAAGTCAATGTTTTCCAACCGGTATGTCCCAGAATAATCATTTTTTGAAACCCAGAGAGTTCCTTCATAGATGTCCTGGGCTTCATTGTATTGCATCCACACGGATTTTGTTTTAGGGCCCGTTGATGTATCCACCCTAAAGTAGGCATACATAGATTGGCCCACAAATCGGTCATCTACTATTTTAATTTGGATCTTTTTTTGTGATCCTGGGGTGAGTATTTCTTCCTGTAGATTTGTTTCTAGTTCAGGATTGATGCCATGGAGTGATCCTGTTACTTGAACATCTCCAGCACGAAGATCTTTTTTCACCCCCCACTGGTATTCTGTCCAGAATCGTTCATCAACAAAGTTCACAACGCTCCAGAAATAGCTCTCATGAGAGGCTTTGTTTTGCAAGGACACCTCTTCTAAGGTCCATAGGCCATTGGGGATATCATAAGGTACATGAAGCACCCCTTGGAACACCCTGGGACTGGTCTTGTATAACGTAATATGTCCATAGTTTGTGTAACGCAGGGACACCTGATCCACATCCAATGCCCCATCTTCAAGTTCCACTGTGAGGAGAACTTCTTCACCCACTTGGACATCTTTGGAGGAGGTGGTGATGGTGATTTCTGGGTTGTAGTTTAAATATCCTTCATAGGTAAAGAAATAGGCACTGAAGTCCATAGGAATCTCATCCCCATGGAAATCACTTCCATTTTTATTTCTATAAAAAGCTCTATTTCCTGCCACATCAAATAGTTCCACAGATTCTAAACAATAGATACCATTTTGTTGGCCTGACCCAACCTCCAAGATAAGTTTATCGGGGTTTTTCTCGTCGTAGAAGGTCCATGTATGTAACCAATGGCCCTCGCGACTTTTGAACGCTAAGGAAACATGGCTAATTCCTGATAAATCATCCGTTGCTTGGAATTGAAGGTCCACAAGGTCTCCTTCTCTAATTTTTTCAGGTAGGACCATGGATAGAAATTTTGGTGCTTCCACATCCATTATTGTTCCTTCAATGGTCAACGCCAACGCTGAGAAATCTTGTGTCAAAGATTGCTGGGACATGGATTCTAAAGCATTGTTGTACAGTGTAATATGATGATGATGCACCATCATCTCTACAGATTCCACCTGGTATGTACCAGGTTTTCTATAGGGATTCACTTGGGTGCTAAATCGCGATGCATCTCCCTCTTGGGCATCAACATAAAAATAGAGGTGTCTGTCTGTCTCATGTACATACTTTATTCTTGAAACAGCCTGATCGTAAAAAGGCTGTAAATAGGTAGCACGCAGATGAATCCAGTCATGATGACCATAGGCATTGGTGCCCTCTGATTCTAGCTCAAGATGAACCAGGTCCTCTCCCGCTGGAAAGGTGCCCACAACTTCAAAAACTCCTTCAGGTAAGGGCGCTTTATTACCCCAGGTTAGTGCGTGTTTTTCATTGTATATTTGACTTTGCATCCCATTAAAACCATAAGTGATAAGGAACACATCGTACATACCTGGCGTATGGAATAGCTGAATTTCACTTTGCCCTGTATACAATCCGCTTTGAGGATCTCTGGTGAGTGTTGCGTGAATGACCGCCTCAGGGTTTCTTTGGGAAACAAAGGCAACCTCCAGATAACTTACAAGGATTGGGCTGGCCACATTCATTTCCACATGTAAGGTTTCTCCCAGCTGTACTACCTTCTCAAAGTCGCCAAACCCAAAAACTGGTGTGTAGGACGAGAACAACTTGTCAACCTGAAAATACATGTTGTCAAAATCATAGCTGAAGGGCCCCTCTTGAAATGATTGGCTCTCAATATGCAGCCTCTGATCGCCTCTCATTAAAGAGATGTTTCTTAAGTCATATTGCCCTAAGAGCAAACCTCCATGCAGCGTAAGATCCACACGGAACTCATTGTCTGCTACTTTGGTCCCCTCAATGCCGTAGTAGGTATTTTCTTGCTGATTATAAAAAGTCGCTTGAGGGCTCGTGAAGTCGTCTACGGGGCTATGCACCTTGAAGGTGAAACTTACGGTTTCATTGATACCCACCACCCGATGTTCACTGGCGGTGGTGGTGAGCTCTGGGGCAATGCCGTAAAAAGTATCTGCCAATTGGACATAGTATGTGGATAAATCTTGAAACTGTCGATGATCTTCTTCATAAGCGTCATCTCTTTCAGATAGATCTGCAATATATACACTGTTTCCGGCGTAATCTGTTAACTGTATCAACTTCAATTGATATGTCCCGGGTTTTTTCGTGAGATCGATGTTCATCTGCCCACCCAGTTCTCCATTTTCCATCTGATGGACATGGAGCATTAGTTCTTCACCCTGTGCACTCTCAAAGATCAATCGTCCTGAGTGGGTACCCGATTCATCTTCAGATTGCACTGTAACCCCAATGGTGCTCACATCTCTATTGAGTAGATGCCCATCCATGGTGATTCCGTGAAAAATGGGAGCTTCTTGATCCAGTAGGGTTCCTTCTATGGTGAAACCATAGGGCGTTAAATCTTTCTCGATGCCATGTTGCCCTAAGTTCACTGCACTCACTAAAACCATCCCATCTGCATAGTTCATTTGAATGCTGCTCAGGGTATAGGTTCCTGGGGCAGTATATCGCTTCACGTCCAAGAACCCTTTAAAGGTATGAGGGAACTCAGGGTCTCTAGTCATATAAATGGTTTCATGAATGTACTGTCCAATAGAATAATGCAGATAGATCCCTTCAAATTCACGATAGGTCTCATCCACAAGCATGGACACTTCTATGCGCTCTCCTTCTTCAAAGGTATGCCCACTGATGTCCATACTCTTTATGTGATCCACACCGTACCAGGTGCCCATGACGGTATAATTATAGTCGCTAAAATCAGTGCTTATGTATCCAACATTACCCCAAATCGTATACGTGTTCGTAGTTGTTCTCACCAACACATTGTCTATGCTATACTCACCGTTTTTCGTCAACTCTTCAATGGTATAGTGGGTCTTGAATACATTGTCCATGACCTGATCCATGGTATAACTGTTGACGCTACCAATCGGATCTGTCAAATGGAGGATGATCTCCAAGATCTCTTCTTCCCCTGTATATGCTACTGTATACTCCACCGTATCGCCCATGGTAAACTCTGTGGCATTGATACTGAAAGTTAAATCATTAAGGATTCTCTCTCTCTCTCCCCTCCTTCCATAGCAAATGCTACGTTCTGTATAAATATCGCAGATAAATATACTGAAAGTAGTAGAAAGCTAATGACCTTCTTGAATTTTCTCATTGATCCATCTCATCCTTTCTTTTTGAAACGCCACACCGTGAACATTTGGTAGTGGTGTTTTATTTATATATATAATTAAATGGGTGATATCACTATGTTTTTTATACATGGTAATACATGTTGATTATATCATTTTTCCATGGATGAATATCCTACCCGAAAATATTTGTGATATTTTCAACGCATTTTATGATGGACTTTTTTACAATAAAAAGAGTTTTCAAACTTATCAAATATCACTATAAAAAAAACAGAAAGCTGCCTCTTTCACCCCCTGTACTCTGGCTTCATCATCGGGAATTTTTAAAGATGCCGCCATAGACATCTATTATTGCTGAGGCAGCGCCCTCATTTAATTGTAGATCTTCGACAAAAATGTAACGATATTGTTTGATCTTTTCATGCAATTTATCAATTTAATAATTTCTCGCCTATTTTATGATGCCTGGGAGACTTTTTTCTTTCGTGTGTTCTATTTCCCGTTTCCTCTACCTTCCATAGAGTCTCTTCCAGTCCATGAGGCATCCTAAAGCAAGCGCATGTTCCGTAGACATTCAACGTCTCTTTCACCCTCTCATGTGATACCTCCCTTGTCTTTTCTTCCCCAAAAAAAGAAAAATCCCTAAGAGGTGCATACCGCTCAGGGATTTTGGGTTCTTCTATTGGTTTTTGAAGATGGGATATCTAAACTTTAAGTCTACAGTTTTTCCCTCATTATTCTCTACATAGGCATCTATTTGCCCTTTGATTCTCGCTGCTTGCTTTTGTGCCCATCCTAGATCCGTGGCATACTCATGTTCCATGTTTTCTGCCATGTTAAAACGCATCTTATAGAGGGTATTTTGCTTACTGAAGCGATTGATGTAATTTTTACTGATCCAGTTGGCACCACCAACGATGGCTTCCTCTACACTGAACCACTTTTCATCATGGGCCCGATGAGCCCCCCAGTAATTGGCATTCACATCCCAGGCACCAATGCCATAGACGTTGTAGACCATCTTGCGGTCTGCTTCGGGGATGGCCTCTTTCACCACCGTGGAGGCATCACCAAACCGTGTATAGGTATCTGCCACCACTTGTCCTCTGGACAGTACCGAGGTCCCTCGGCCCGTTTCCAAGATGGCATGGGATATGAGATAGAATGGATTGACCCCATGGGTTTCTGCTGCTCTTAGGAACGCATCTCCCATACCCTCTAGCACACCCATACCCGTGAGGATGTTGTTCAGTTCCTCTCCTGTAATGGCATAGTCTCCCTTGGTATAGGATAGTTCTAAGAACATATATTGGTTCACTGCATCATGGATGAAGTTTCCTGGATCAAGATAAAAGGCGATTTCATCTAGCGTAGCCACGCGATTATTCACTTTTGGTAAAACACTGCGTTTGCTTTCTAACCGCGCATAATGATCTCTGGTTTCTGGATAGACTTCTCCCGTGAAGTTCACTGCTTCAGCCCCTGGTAGTACTACCGTATTGCTATACAGGGTACCGTCTTTCCCCACCAGTTCCACTTTCACACTGTTCATGGTATTGGGACGAAGATCGCTTCGAAGGAGCTTAAAGGAGTATCCCCCTGTGGCCGCATCTTCATAAGCTTTTTCAGCCTCATTCACAGAAGAGGGCAATCCATAGGTGGCTGTTCCCTTTAAGACACCGTTGATGTAGTATTGTACCCGTGCAACCCCATCCATATGTAAGGCTTTTCCCGTGATGGATACTTCACTGGCTGTGAGTACAGTGCCACTGGTAATGCCTTGGATGCTGAGGATGGGTTCTGCTTTTTCCAGCACAAAGCTTCCTTTCACTTCCTTGGTTGTTCCATCTTTCCCCACGGCTTGAACCACCAAGTTATGGGTCCCTGCGGAAAGATTCTTGGCGTCTAGAGTGATGGTGAAGCCAATGTTTTCCAGCACATATCCATCTTTGTAGAGATTTTCTAGCTCTTGCCTTGGTCCTCTTACCACAGGCACTTCACTACCATTGACAAAAGCTTTTACAGATGTGATGCCATCATGGGCTAAGGCTCTCCCTGTGATGGTAATGGTTTTTCCTTGATAACTATTTTTCAGATCTTCTAATAGGAGTATTTGCGGTTTCTTTGCCACCACAGGAGGCACTTCCTCCACTGGCGGCACCACAGGTTCCGGTGGGGTCACTGGAACCAAGACCGTCAAGTAGCCATTATGGACATACCCAGTACGTCCATTGTAACGGACTTTAGACCATTGTCCAGACTCACTAAAAATCTCCACAGAGGCGTTTCTTGGGATGGTGACGATGATGCTACTACCGGTGGAGGGACCTGTTCTAAAATTCAAGTTTGCTGTGGTTCTTCTTGTGCCCAGCACCGTATCCGCCGGTGGTGTTGGTACCGTCGGGGGTACTGATACCGGAGGATTCACGGGACTTAAAGGCGTTAAATATCCATTGTGTACAAACCCTGTGCGTCCGTTGTATCGAACCCTGGACCACTGTCCAGATTCGCTGAGGACTTCCACTTGACCATTTCTTGGAATGGTTGTGAGAATGCTGCTACTGGTAGTGGCACTGGTCCTTAAATTCAGATTTGCTGTAGTTCTTCTTGTGCCCAGCACCGTATCCGCTGCCGGTGGCGTTGTCACCGGGGGGAGCACTGGCTTGGGCGTGCTAAGAGGAACTTCCGCAAGGTACCTGTTGGAGACAAAGCCTTCCCTTGTCCCGTAACGCACCTTGGACCACCCGTTTGCTGAACTTAACACTGTGACCTCCTGTCCCAATGGAATGGTGAGTATTACACCATGGCTGGTGGAGGCTCCTGTGCGTAGGTTTAATGCTGCGGTGGTTTTCATCCTCGCGACGTGGTCTATATGGCTTCCTCCTGGCACTGTTTCACCTGTCCCAGGTTGGACTCTTAGATAAGCATTGGAAGCAAACCCTCTGGTACTTCCATAAGTAACTTCTGACCACTGACTCCCTTGATTTACCACCGTTACCGTAGCCCCTTGGGGAATGGTGAGGAGGATCCTATGGGCTGTGGAGGCTCCTGTACGAAGATTAAGCCCTACGGTGGTTTGTGCTGTCATGGTGGTGGCTTCCACCACCATGGTTTCGATATATGAGGGCGTGGTACTCACTGCTGCACTCATGGTCAATGCGATTCCTGCTTTTAGAAAAAATTCTTTCGTATTTTTACTGAACATGGTTCCTCCTGTACATCCATGGCTACAAGATATGCCATGGGCGCTGATGCTATTCTACGTATGCATGAATACTTATTCATTGTCATTGTATCATTTTCTTTCGTAAATCCAAAGAAGATACCAAGACGCTTTGGTCCACAGTGACCTGAATTGTAACTACATCACCAATGGTTACATTTTGCGGCTTAATCTCAAAGGATACTTCCGGAACAAAGTCTGCTATGGAAGATTCCACGGTAAACTTATAGGCACTAAAATCTTCATAGAAGTACCAGTAATTTTCTCCCTCTCCAGTTTCACTGTGATAATAAGTTCGATCGTTAGCGGCAAAGTCATTTAACTGAATAGAATGAATGCTGTAACTTCCTGTAGTCAACTGTGTGTGGTCATCTAATCGCCCAACCAAGTAGCTTTCTTCCCATGTCAAACCTACATGATAAAGATTCCCTAACTCATTGACCAATTGAATTGACCCAGATTGCACCCCAGAGACATCATCTGTCGCATAGACTTTCACTTCTATGGATTCTCCGATGCCATAGGTCTCTCCTGAAATTTCCAGGCGGTCTAAAATTGGTGCTTCATCGTCCAACGTTGTATTCTCCAGGGAAAAAGAAACATCTGAAAAATCTTGTGTCTTCCAAGCACCATGAGGCTCATTCCTTATTGTCGTCGAAGATTCTCCTGCAAAGATCCAAACGGCAACCACTCTATATTGACCACTTCTTAAGAATGGCGTTACCTGAAATTCTCCTTGGAAAGCATCTCCCATCTTTAACAACCTGACATTAATTTGACTAGAGAGCCCCTGCTCATCTTGAATAACCACTTCCAAGGCATCCAAGGCTATTTCATCATGAGATAGCTGTGCAGAGATCTCAATGGTCTCTCCAGGCTGATATCCTTTGTCTTCAATCATGAACTGAATATCCGGAATCCTACCCCCTTTGGTACCAATGATTTCAAAAGTAAGATGACTAAAGTCCATGGTATATTCCGCATGTTCTGTTCCACTTGGATATACCGTTAGTTGCCCATAGGTGTCGCTATGTACAAATAATTTTTTAACATAATACACTCCAGATACATCAAGTACATTTATACTTCTTTCAAAAGATAAATTCCCTTGACCATCACTATATAGAGCAAAGTGCACTAATGCATCTGGTACATCTTTGATACCATATTCCACAGTAACTGCATTGAAGGCTTCTTCATTTTTTTCTGCCGAACCTTGAAATTGAATAAGTTCTCCATCCCCATAGACTTCCTCTGAAACTTCTATGGTCAACCCACTCAACATGGACTGTATCGGATCATTCTCTCCGTTCAATCCATAGGCTACATTCTGAAAGAACAATGCCGACACAAAGACCATCAGCAGCAATGTACTGATGGATTTTTTGATTTTTCTCATATACACACCTTCCTTTTATAGTACTTGATTCATAAGCTAACGTGATATCACCATCCTAAATAATATACTTGAATTGTTTCTATACCTTCTTAGAATAAAACAACCCGAATTTATTATATCATCTATATGGCATCACTTTTCCTTTTTGTCATAAATTTGACATTATTTCATTCTCATTGTAACTCTTTCATCGATGGTTTTCTCTCCTTCTAGTTTCATTCATTATAGTTCCTCCCGAAACGCTGTTTTAATCATCGCATCTTCGAACAAATTGTTTCAAAATATGAATATTACACCAAATGCTTGGTTCTTCTAATACATTTTTCGCTAGATTCTTCGACATTTTTATCAGTCAGCCCCTTGGATTCCAATGTACTCCTGGGGCTCTTTACGAATTTAATAATTATCCACGGTGCTTTGCACTTTTTTTTCTAGATGCATCTCGCTCCTTTCACTGAACTTGTGTCCTTTCCGTCATAAAGCCTTCGTACTTCTTTGAGGATCCTTGAATAATTCTAAAGCAGCACCTCCAAAGACCTCATCAAAGGATAAGATTATCCAACTGCCCTTCTTCTTGCCTTCACGCCTGATGAAATGCAAGTATGAGAAGTCACCTCATAAAGAACTCTTCCCATGATACTAGGTAGCACACCTTATCCATGGGCATGGCTATATCCTTCTCAAAAATTCGCAGGTGAGAAGGAAAAAGATCAAGTCTTCTCCTCCAACGGATCAGACTTGATCTTTTTCCTCAATATATTTCTTATTCTTTTTTTTCTATATCATAACCCCAAACGTCTTTGCACTTCTTTTCGAAGGGTGTCCATGCTCACCTGATGATAGGGGAACCAGTGCTCTACATCTTGACTATGGGCTGCAATGCCTTGCTTACCCCCTTCATTATGGCTGATGATATTTTGGTGGTTGAAGTTATACATTCTAGCAAGGACCACCGCTAAGGCAATGGTGCGTTCATAGACACTTTTAAAAAACGCTGCATTACGAACAGGATCATACCCCACCAGTGTATTGCCCACATATCGATGTCCAGGCGGTTCCACCATCTCCACCCCGATATGGGTATTATTGGCAGTCCCTCCTGCGTGCCATCCTCTGTGGTCCCAAGGCAGATACTGCCATATTTCTTCATGATCAATGAATGCGTGGGCAGAGACTTGTCTATTGGTTTCCCCTTTATCATAGGATTTATTCCATCGACTAAACCACTCCTTTGCCATGACACCAGGCACTGCCGTGGAATGGATCATGAGCCCTTGTGGGTTTATTTTTTCTTGTCTTGTGTAAGAGTCATTCCGCTCTAAAAATCGCACATACAAATCCTTTGGCATCTCGATGATAAAAGCTTTTCCTTGAGCTTCTTCAAAGCCTTCGCCTTTGGGGAGAAGCTTCATCTCCAGAGCTTCCACTCGGTGTCCATGGAATGCAGTGCCTGCTTTCTCTCCATTTGTCGCCCAACCAAGCCATCCAAGTTTCGACACATGGACACGATAATACACATCAAAGACCTCTCCCAAATACCCAGTCAAGGTTATATTAAGATCCTCTAAGGGACGCCCTAGCCCCGTGGAACCTACCAAAGTTCCCGTGGAGGATTCTGTATATCCAAGGCCCTTAACAAATCCACCCAGCACAAGTTCTCCCCCGGGCAGATAACTAGCAAGGTTCATTTCCAAGGCTTCTAAGCGAAGACTCTGGCCTACGGTCCCTATGGTTTCTTGATAGTCTATCCCATTTACCCAACCCACCCGTTGAATATGGGCTCTAACGTTGATGGGCACCTTAGGTCCCTCTACGATAAAAGGTTTTTCCATCGGTACATCCAAAGGGGCTTCTTTCTTTTTCAGCTTCATTTCAAAAGCTTCTAAGCGAAGTCCCTTACCTACACTTCCTGCAGCATAGCCATCCTTAGTCCAATCCAGCCACCCATAACTTTGGATATGCACACGGTAATACAGGTTATAGTTACCAGCTTCTTTCCCATGGAGTTCAAAGCGAAGTGCTTCAATGTTCGCTCTATTTTCGGTTTCAAGAAGTTCCCCTTTAGGACTCCTTTCCCAGCCAATGTCTGTTTTATACGCTTCATAGGCTACATGTAAGCCTTCATGCCCTAGTATTTCTACAGCAACATTTTTCAAAGCCATACTACGGCCTTGAGTTCCGGATATGACTCCTTCTATGCGAGGAGATCCTTCTTCAAATCCCATCCCAAGACTTCTATAGGCTACCAGGGGTAGCTCTTCTGGGAGAATATTTACTGGTCCCTCGTGGACCATGGGCACCTCTCCTTTGGGTACTAGAAGGATCTCCACGGCTTCTATGAACCTACGCAACCCTTCTGTTCCTGAAGTTTCACCATTTTTTGCAAAGGCGAACCAATGGAGGCCCTCCACCTTACTTCGATAATAGACATCATAGGACTTTTCTAGTGCACCCGATAATGAAATACGAAAGGCTTCCATTCTCTTTCCTTCTCCTTGGGTTCCACCCAAGGCACCATCTTTCACAGGTTCCATCCAACCATAGCTTTGACTATGCACCTGATAGTGAATACTCCCTTCAGGAAGATCTGGATGTAGGGTTATCTTTAAAGCTTCCATCCGTAAATTCTCTAAAGTCCCTGCCATGGCTCCATCTATAGAGGGTTCCATCCAACCATGTTTTTGTACATGCACAGCATAGGACACCTCATAGGGCCTTTCATGGGTCATAAATGCTCTAGTTGTGGGTAACTCTAGAGTTCCCTTCTTCGCCAAGAGGATTTCCACATCTTCCACATGGATGCCTTCAAGATCTGTTCCTGCCCCTTGACCATTGAAGGCATAATCCATCCACCCAAAGTCTTGGAGTTTCATTCTATAATACACATCAAATTCTTCGGCCTCGGGTCCGATCAAAGAGATTTTCAACCCCTGAATCAAAGCCTGTTCTAACGTCTCCACCACCTCTGAGGTCGTCCATCCCAACGTGGCCTCATAAAGGCTAAAGGAGAGCGCCATCTCTTTATTGGTATCCAGGGTCACACGAACATTTTCAATAAGACCATTAACGTTCTTTTGTTCATCTTCTTCTAGCCAGCCTGTGGCACTTCGATACACGCTATAGCCCACCAAGGCCTGTTCTTGAAAAACCTCATAAGACACTTCCTCTTCCATGGGGAAATCTTCCTCTAAACGTAGAAGTCTAAGTTCCACCGCTTCCATGGCATCTAAAAAACCTTCTGTCCCTGCTTTGCCACCATCTCTAGTCCAACCCATCCAGCCTCGTTCTCTTGTATACACACGATAGTAAAGTTTGTAGGCGTCTTTGTCTTCTCCGATGAGCCTAAAGGAAACCGCCTCCAAGGCTCTACTTTTTCCAACACTTCCAGTAGGTTCACCATTTTTTACCATCTCTTGCCAACCAGTGGTCTGACTATAGCTATCGTAGGCAATGCCTAGCTTTGCTTCGGACTCTATCTGCACCTCTAAAGCTTCTAGTCTACGATATTCTCCCACTGTTCCACTGATCTCTCCACTGGAAACAGCATCCATCCATCCTATCCCTTGTACATGGGCTCGCACAGCCACCTGGGGCAGCTGAAAAACTGCTTCCCCTGAGTCTTTCTCTTGAGTTTCCGCTTCTTGCAGCGCGTCTTCAGTTTCTACTATGATGAGACTTTCTTTACTCTCCGCCGCCTTCACAGATGTTCCGGCACTACCAAACCCCATCAAACAGACCAAACCGAAGGATATCATTTTTTTCATTTTCAAACCTGTACACCTCACCTTACTTTACATCCTACTCTATATTCTATCCGACTTCACAATTCATTTCGACCAACAGTGCTTAATTCACTGGTGTGAACCGTTCCCTTTAAAATAGACACTATTTTCTCGCATATTCGCTAGTTTTCATAGATTTATAATAATGATCTAATTTAATGATTATAAGGTTTTTTCTATGGTCCAGGAAGGTTAACCTTCCTAGA
>Ga0194138_10000027_pt1 | contig 67737 bp, 64 predicted proteins | sample TARM_MetaG_T2_14_FD_134022 | JGI IMG/M metagenome (GOLD analysis project Ga0194138, IMG submission 134022) | Freshwater microbial communities from Pennsylvania, USA, analyzing microbe dynamics in response to fracking - TARM_MetaG_T2_14 (version 2) | ecosystem: Environmental > Aquatic >...
CCCTTCAGGTTGCCAGGGGGAATTCCATCGACCCCCACACGCCGCGCGACCATCACAGCACCCCGACGTATGGAGGTGTAGTCCGAAGGACGACGATTCAAGGGGCCGCTCACCGTAGTACAGTTCATTGCGGCAGCAACCTGACGTGGGTGCATCACCGGAATATTGGTCATTGCAGCAACACCCCAAAGCAGCACCCCAACGCGGGTGCAGTCACCGTAGCCGGGGGCTCGCGCAGCGTGCCCTCGGACCCCGACACCCCAACCTAAAACACGCAGCCTGAAGGGCTGCTATACCTCCGGGGGTACGGCATCCTTACAGGGTGTCACGTCACGCGGATTCGCCTAACCCAGGGCGGTCCTACTCTCCTTCACCATCGCACACAAGGTCACGAGCAAACAAACGGCGGCAATCCACCGCACCACATCCAAACATAGAAATACCCGTCTGCACGTGCAGACGGGTATGGAGAGGTCGATAAAACCTGAAGGTCAGGCGCAACGCTTGCGGGCCAAGCCGAAAGCGGCAAGCAAGCCAAGTCCAACCATGACCACCGAGGAGGGCTCAGGGACCACCGTCAGGGAGGAACCCCTACCCGCTCCGAGGTCCTTGGCTTCAAACCCGTTGAAATTGCCGACACCGTTCGTGTTGTATACCAAAAAGGTGATGATGTTATTTCCATCATTATTGAGGAAATTATCCAAAGCGGCAGAGCTAAAATTAACGGGGTTGCCGATGTCATCTGCTGAGACCCCGGAAAGGGTACCCAGATCTACAAGATCCCCAAAATTGGCAGTGCCCGTGATGTCTCCGCTGCTGTACGCGTATCCACTGTTACTCCATGTTTGCGAACCCTCAGCAAAGTTCTCGCTGGCACCGCCATCGGAAATCCCATAAATCGTGAAATCCTGCGGGTTGGTGTTGGCGGTAAATTGATCGTAGGGAACCAATGTGAAACTTGCTCCCGAAATGGTGCCCCCCGTATAGGCGCTCAAATCAAAACGGAAGTAGCCAATACGTTCCTTGGTATCATAGCTACCATCAGCCAGAATATTGATTTTAGTGTTGGTGCCGTAGTTTGTGGTTTGATTTAGCGCGCTGGTGAAGTTATCCGCGACCACATCGAGGGTGATCGGGGCGGCGACGGCGGGCATGAGCATGCCGCCGACGGCGAGCAGGGAGGTGATAAGCAATTTGCTGGTATTTTTCATAAAAGGGACTCCTGGGGTTGAGTGTATGTCCGTTATGTTATCAAAAATACGCCTTTGGGGATTTCCCGACAACCACTTTGTTGGTTTAACGGTTAACCTGCCTTATGACTTATCCGTGAACCGAGTAAAATTTGGTATGCACAGGTTTACCGGGGCTTGTTCTCCGCGGGGAGCAAGCTCCCCTTCCCGAAAAGCGGAAGCAAGCTTACGCTGCCCCCTCCAGCCTCTTTCACACGGCGGTGAGACACCGCCGCTCCACACACGCCTTCATTTTTATGGAACGGCACTGTCTCAGTGCCGCATGCCCTTCCCCCACATCCCCACGAAAAACCCCGCGACTCCAAGGAACCGCGGAGTTTCAATTCGATGGATACGGAGTTCAGCGCTTCCGACGATACAACGCCAATCCCAGCAGGCTCAGTCCCATCAAGACCAACGTGCTCGGTTCGGGAATGACGGTGACGCTGTCCAAATCGGTTCCCCAGCGGAGTTCGTCGTAGGTGCCTTCGAGGGTTACGCTGAACGGATAAGAATAGGAGGCTAACCCCATGAAATTTCCATTCGCGAAGGTATAGGTTCCGCTGGTGACCGTATCCGTTGTGAAGGAGGTGACCTGATTCGATCCGGATCCCGTCGAACGTCCGGTGAGATTGATCTCGCTGCGTCCGTTGGCCACAAAGTCCTCGAATTGATCCTCATTCAGAACGTAAACGCTGGCCTCACCCTGATTCTCGGCACTCAGGGCTGTACCCACGTTCTCAAAGATGCTGATGGCCATATAGGTGGTGTCCGCAGCCAAGGTTTGTCCGGCCGTCGAAATGCTTCCCGAATTGTAATCCACTCCGGGTCTGTACAAAGTTGTATTCTGACTCTTGGCATACGTTGACAAACGCGGGCTGTCGCCGTTGCTCAAAGATTGATTCGTGGCCACACGCATACTGGAGAGGGAGGTTGAACTCCCGTCCAAGGAGCTGAAATTGAACAGCATCGAAGAATACAAGGTTCCGGTCACGGAGGAGGGCAGGTCCATTTGCGCGCCCGCGATGGCAGTGGCTCTCCCGGCGATGCTGAAAGTAGCCGCGCCACCTGCTGGTGACCAGATTTCCGAAGGTCAGGCCGGTGTCCGTGAAATTGACGTTGACGCCCGTATTCCCCCCCCAATTGCCGGTGAGGCCGGTGCCCGTGGTGCCTTGTCCATTCAAGGCGCCGGTGTTGTATCCGCTGAAACCTTCATAGACCAGCAGGTCGGCAGAAAGCGGCAGGTGGAGAAAGCCTGTGGTCAGCAGGGTGGTGATCAAAAGTTTTTGGGTGTTTCGCATAAGGACTCCTTGGTTGGATCATTCAAGGTGAAGAATAATCGGGTTGGGCTTGACAAACAAACCATATTGTCGATTAACTGTTAATCATGTCCAAAAAACCCACTATCCGCAGTATGGCCTCCGAATTAAATCTCTCCACCGCCACCGTTTCCATGGCCTTGCGGGACATGGGGCGGATGGCGGACGCGACCCGGGAGCGGGTGTTGGCCCACGCCCGGGAACGCGGTTACGTCGCGGATCCTCTGGTGGCCGAGGGATTGTCGAGGGTGCGTCGCAACGTGGTGTTTCAGGAAAACCTGGTCTGCCTCTGGGACGTCGATCCCGCGCCCCTTTCCTGGGCGGAGGGATTCCGGGCCGCGCGGGATCGACGGGCCGCCGACCTGGGGTACAAACTGGAGGATCACGTCGTCGACTTCGACGATCGCCGGAAATTGGCGGGGGCGTTCCGGATGTTGCGAGCCCGGGGCGTGCGCGGGGTGATTCTGGCGCCGTTTTTCCTGCCGCGACACGGCGTGGAATTGGACCTCGAGCATTTCGCGTGGGTGGGGATTGGAACTTCCGTGCCGGAGCCGGGGATTCGACGGGTGGTTCGCGATTTGCGAAGGGATATCCCCCGCTGTGTGCGCGCGTTGGAGGAGAGGGGATGTCGGCGAATCGGCTTCGTCGAGAGCGCCCGGCGGGCGACCCAGACCGATCACGCGTTGCTGGCCTACGCGCTGAGGTGGCATTATCACGCGGGATGTTCGTTGAAGGATCCTTACCACGAGTTGGTGGATGGAGAGGAGGCCGCTTTTCGAAAGTGGTTGGCCCGCGCGAAACTGGACGGACTGGTGTTGGGGCAGTCCGTCAGCCACGAATTTCGGGGGTGCGTTCCGGAGGCCTTGCCCAAGTCGAACGTCACCGTTCCCCAGGTTCCGCATTCCGATCCGGGCTGTCTGCCCCATTACCGTCGGGTGGGTATCGCCGCCATCGATTTGTTGCGGAATATGCTCACCCACAACGAGCTTGGCCTGCCCGATCACGCGGAATCGATCGCGATCGAATCTCTCTGGTTCGAGGCGGAACAACGGATGGAGGAAGGGGAGTGAGTCCCGCGGACTTGTGCGCCGCGGCGCATGGGAGAAGAAGAGATTCCAACGGATGGCTGCGCCGGACAACGGATGGAGGATGGGTGGAGCATATGTGGAAGGATCTTTGCGGTAAGGAGGGCCAACGGCCCGGCACAGCTCAGCCCGGGGCGTCAGCCCCGGGAAAAGGGGCCGAAAAAGGAAAGGCCTGAAGGGTCGACACAAATGGGCGGTACCGGCGGGCTCAGCCATTGCGCCGGGCGCTGGTCGTTCATTTCATCCCCGCCGCATGTCATGCATGGCGTATCAAAAAGAGCCACCCCGCCGAAGCGGGTGCGGTCACCGTGCCGGGGGCACGCGCAGCGCGCCCTCGGACCTCGTCACCAACCGAAAACGCACAGCCTGAAGGGCTGCCTTACCTTCTTTACCTTCGGGGTAACGTACCCTTTCAGGGTACCTCGGGATCTTGATGGACCGCATCCCATGGTGCCCGCTTGCGCCGGGAACCATGGGCTACGGTGAATGCACCCCTTCAGGTTGCAGAGTGTCCGCCCCTCCCGTGCGTACCGTTCATCACGGCACTCCGAAACGGGCGTCGTTGGAAGGAGGAGGGGAGAACCACGGAACCTGCGGAATACACAGAACGAAGAATGAAGGAGACTTCGTAAGGGGGCGAAAAATGCCCAGGAGTTTCTCCTCCTTTTTGTGACGAGATCAAGCTTGTCATGTCAAAATGAATATTTGACGGGATTACAGGATCTTCTGGATGTGATCCAGTTGATCAAATGAACACATCACAGCCTGGTGGAGGTATCATGCAAGACAAGCAAATCACTGAAAAGTGATTGGATGCGCATATGAATTCCTAAACCATCCCGCACATCCTGTAATCCCGTCGAAACCTTCCCTGCGGATCCTTTCATTTCTTCAAACCGGTTGATCGCCGTCTATGAAAGGCAACACGTGTATCGAAATGTCCTTAAAAATGGCGGCCTGAATCCGTATGTGGTCATGAGTCCGAAATTTTCCGTGTGTTCCGCATGTTCCGTGGTTTCTGCGATGTTCGTTTCATCCCGGGCAACGAAAAACACCCGCCTGCGGATGCGGGCGGGTGTGTCGAGGTCGATGAAAACCGGAAGCTCAGACGCGACGTTTCCGGGCGACGCCGAGAACCGCGATCAGTCCCATGGCCACCAGCACCACCGAGGAGGGTTCGGGGATCACCGTGAGGGTGGTTCCGCCGCTGGAGTGTTCCTTGGATCGGAATCCACCACCGGCGTTGGAGTTTCCATTCGTATTGTAGACGAGAAACGTCGCAATGCCGTTTTCGTCGTTGTTGAGGAAGTCGTCCAGCGCGGCCGAACCGAAGGTTGTGGAGCTGCCTGCGCCACCGGTCACGGTCATGCTTCCAAGGTCCACGAGATCTCCAAAACTGGCGGAGTCGCTCAACGAACTGGAGTAAGCATACCCGCTGTTGTTCCACGTTTGCAATACGGATGGATCCGACGATAACACAGGATCGGTTTCGGGACCTTCCCCGAAGTTCTCACTGGCGCCACCATCGGATATTCCATAGATGGTGAAATCCCGAGAAGCAGGCCATGCGGTATGAACGAAGAATTCCAGCTCGGCGCCCGAAATCGTCCCGCCCGTGTAGGAGCCGAGGTCGAAACGGAAGAAGCCGACACGGTCTTTGCTGGTATTGGTCCCACCTGCATTATAGTTGACACTGATTTTATCCCAGTCTCCGTAGTGCTTGTCCTGGAAGTTCGAGTCGCCACTGGTCCAGTTGTCCGCGACGGCATCCAAGGTGACGGGCGCGGCGACGGCGGAGGTCAACACACTTCCGACCGTGAGCAGGGCGGTGATAAAAAGTTTTTTGGTGTTTTGCATAAGGGCTCCTTTGTTTGAGGTGTAAAAGTTATCTTCATAAAAAATATTCGAAACGAACCTTGCAAACAACCCCAAGTGTAGGGTAACAGTTACTCATGTCGGAGAAACCCACGATTCGCAGTCTCGCGCGAGAGCTGGACGTCTCGACCGCCACCGTCTCCAAGGCCTTGCGGGGATTGGGCAGGCTATCGGAGAACACCCGGGAGAGGGTGGTCGCGCTCGCGCGGGAGCGGGGATATGTCGCGGACCCCCTGGTGGCCGCGGGGTTGTCCAGGGTGCGACGCGACGTGGTCTACCAAGAAAACGTGGTGTGTCTTTGGGACGCCGATCCGGCCCTCTACTCTTGGACGGAGGGACTCCGGGCCTCCCGCGATCAACGGGCGGCGGATCTGGGATACAAACTGGAGGATCATGTCGTCGATTTCGACAGCCCCCGCAAGCTCGCCGGTGAATTCCGCATGTTGCGATCCCGGGGCGTCCGGGGACTCATTTTCGCGCACCTGCTCCGTCTGCGGCACGGGGTCGATCTGGACCTCGACCACTTCGCCTGGGTGGCGATCGGAAACTCCGTGCCCGAAGCGGGAATCCATCGGGTCGTTCGAAACCTTCGCAGGGATATTCCACGTTGTGTGCGGGCACTGGAGGAGAAGGGTTTTCGGCGGATCGGATTCGTGGAAAGCGACCAAAGGGCGAGGCAATCCAAAGACGCCCTGCTGGCATACTCCCTGGCCTGGCATCACCGCCAAGGGTGGCCCCTGAAGAATCCCTACCATGAGTTGGCAAGTGGAGAGACAGCCGCGTTTCGAACCTGGCTGGCGACCACCCATCCGGACGCCCTGGTCTTGGGACAATCGGTCGGCGCCGAATTCCGGGAATGTATTCCAAAGACCTTGCCGAAAGTGAACCTGACGGTTCCACAGGGTCCCCACCCGGAACCGGGTTGCCTGCCCCACTACAACCGCATGGGCGTCGCCGCCATCGACCTGTTGCGGAATATGCTCACGCACAACGAGGTGGGGCTTCCCGACCACGCGGAAAGCGTGGCCATCGAGTCGCGGTGGATCGAGGCGGGACAACGGATGGAGGAAGGGGAGTAAGTTCCACGGACTTGTGCGCCGCGGCGCATGGGAGAAGAGGGGGATGTGGGTGTATGTGGACCGATATCTGCAGCATGGAGGGCCAACGGCCCGGCACAACTCAGCCCCGGGAAAAGACCCAAACAGACGATACCGAAAAAGGCCCCGGTCATGAGACCGGGGCCGGATGGGTTTTCGGGAGTCGGTCGGGTTTAGAATCCCCCCAATTCCTCCACTTCGGGTTCGGTCAACGCCGCCCGATAGAACTCGAGGTTGTCGATCACCCCTCCAAACGTCGTCGGGTAGCCGCTGTTCGCGATCCCCAGATACAAGTCCGAGGGATAGTTCGGGATCGTCGAACCGCCTACGCTGAAGGGCGAGTTGGCGTCGAGATCTCCGTTGATGTACACGCGTCCGCGTTCGTTTTGCGGCAAGGAGCCGTCGTATACCGCGGCCACGTGATACCAGGTGTCGTTCTGGAATTGCGTCGTCGTGATGTGGCGGTTCGAGTTGTTGTTTTTGTTGAAGTCCACGTACAGGCGGTTACCGGTCGCGAAGAACAGGGAGTACGCGGAATTCACGTCCGCGGCGTCCCGTTTCGACACCACGAACCGGGCGCTGCCGTCCAGATTCTCCGGCCGCACCCAGAACACGATGCTTAATTTTCCGGTGTTCTCCAGTTGGTCCGGGTCCGCCAGCGTGCCGTAGGAATTCGCCTGTCCGCTTAGGTCCAGGGCTCCGCCGTTCTGTCCGGTCGTCCACGCATAGGTTCCCTGCAGGGCGATATCCAAGGCGTTATCGGACAAGTCCATGGCGGTGGAGCCGCTGCCGTCGTCGAAGTCCCAGTACGCCTCCGGGGTGATGCCGTATCGCTCGGAGACCTCCGCCGCCGATAACGCGTCGCGATGAATCTCGAGGTCGTCGATTTTCCCGCCAAAGGTCGTGGCGTATCCGCTGTTCGCGATCCCGAGATACAGGTCCGAGGGATAGTCGGGTATGGTCGCGCCGCTCACGGCGAAGGGCGAGTTGACCTCCAACTGGCCGTTGATGTACACGCGTCCCCGCTCACCCGACGGCAGGGAGCCGTCGTAGACCACGGCCACGTGATACCAGGTGTCGTTCTGGAATTGCGTCGTCGTGATGTGACGGTTCGAGTTGTTGTTTTTGTTGAGGTCCACGTACAGGCGGTTGCCGGTCGCGAAGAACACGGAATACGCGGCGTTCACATCCGCGGCGTCCCGTTTCGACACCACGAATCGGGCGCTACCGTCCAGATTCTCGGGCCGCACCCAGAACGCGATGCTTAATTTTTCGGTGTTCTCCAGTTCGTCCGGGTCCGCCAACGTGCCGTAGGAGTTCGCCTGTCCGCCGAGATCCAGCGCGCCGCCGATCTGGCCGGCCGTCCACGCGTAGGTTCCCTGCAAGGCGATATCCAAGGCGTTGTCGGACAGATCCATCGCGATGGAGCCACTTCCGTCGTCGAAGTCCCAGTACGCATCCGGGTCGGTGTCCTCTTCGGACGCCGATTGGAGTTCGAACCGCACGGCGTCCGCGATCACGGTGCCGGAGACGCCGTAATTGAACAGGGTGAGGTACCCGCCGGTTCCCGTATCAAATTCGAGGGTATCCAACTCCACCCACTGTCCGCCGGTGGCGGTTTGATCCACGGTGAAGGAGGAGACGCCGTTCGCGTGGGTGATTTCCACGGGGACGTTCGAATCGTGGTTTTCGTGCGCGGGCCAGTGAAGGGACACGGTGTAGGTGCCCGCGACGTGGATCTCCGGGGTGAACCGGACCCATTTCGTAAGATCGTCGTCCCCCCCGTCGTGGTGATACGTGTCCCCGAAATGACCGTCCCGGAATGCGCTCGGCGTCCAGTTGCCGTGGAAGGTGACGCCGGTGGGCTCGTTGTCGTCGATGTAGATGTTGGTGGGGAGCCTCGCATCGGCGTCGGGATCCTTGCCGTGGAACTTCAGGAACCCGATGTTGCAATACGCGCCGTCGGGGCCGAGGTAGCGCACATACCGTTTGGCCGGGGATCCGGTCACGTCGACCGTGGTCAAGGTCGCTCCGTCATCCACGGGTTCGGAGGCGATGGTGTGGAGCGTGTGCACGTCCGAGGAGAAATCCGCGGTGCTGGAGACCTGGAATTTGCCACCGACCATGCGGTGCCCGTAGTTTTCGCGCGGCATGAAGGTGAAGCCGGTGAGTTCCTTGGGCGTGATCAGATCCTTCCCCGTCCAGGCTCCGGACGCGGTGGGCGCGTTGAAATAGGAGTTGTAAGGCTTGGCGCCGAAGCAGGCCATGGCCCCCTCGCCGGCGTCCGTCACCACGCCGGAATTGGGGTCGCTGTAGGAGCCGGTGGTGCCGATGGTGGTGCCGCCGATGGGTCGCACCGCGTTCGGGTCCACGTAGGCGTTCAGCCGATCTTTGGCGGGCTGGCCCCAATAGGAGGTCGGGGTGTAGTCATCATCCGCCAGCATGGCGGGGTCGGACCCGTTGTACAAACACCATCCCGTCCAGTGGAGGCGATGGGTGTCGACCCAGTCGAGGAAGGTCGGCACCCAGGTGGAGTGATGCTCGAATGATCCCGGGATGGGGGGATTAAAGGTCGTTCCACCTGGATGACCAAACTCACCGAGAAGGACAGGATATTCCTGCGCGCAAGCAATCACCTGCGTGGAGGTATAGCCTTTCCACGGATACACGTGACTTTCATACACGATGCCGTTGCCGGAGGCGCTGTCGGTGAGCGCATAGCCCTGCGTGACGATGCCGTTAAGCGCATAGCCCCAGTCGAGCCCACTCGCGAGCAGGACGTTGTCGGCCCCCTCGGCGCGGACGGTGTTCACCAGATCCTGCATGCCCGGGTTGGAATCCTTGCCGTAGTACCATTGGTCCCAATTGATGCCCGTGGGTTCGTTGAACAAACCGTAGAGCACGGCGGGGTCGTTGGCGAAATACGCCCCGGCGCTTTGCCAGAACGTCACATCCGCCGGTTGAACATACCCGTCCCTGTGCAAATCGAGAACCACGTACACGCCCATGTTGGAAGCCTGGCTGATAAAATTGTCCACCGTATCCCGATATGTGCTGTTGTTCAGCCAACTGCTTCCTTTGACCGGCAAGCGGATGACGTTGCACTTCCAGTCGTTCACCGCCACTTGGAGGGAGGTGAGAATCCTGTCGCCAGGGCCCCATTGCAGACTCGGGATGTTCACCCCGGTCAGACGGACCGGTTCTCCGGTCGCTTTGACCACGATTTGATTCCCCTGGGTTTCCAGTTCGGGCGGCGCGGCGTGGAGCGTGGCCATCAAAGCCAGCGGTACGGCGGCGAGGCCACCGAGAATGCGTTTTCGTCGACAGGTTGTCATGCGTGTCTCCTTGTCATGGGGTTGTCTCCTTCCCATTCGGATGAAGAATTCGTGGGTCGAGGTCTTCAAAAAGTCACATTAATCTGTGTATCCGAATTCTAAATGAATGATAGAGGGAGCTATTCCCCATATACAAACCCGCAGAGAGGGTAACAGTTAGGCAACCGGAAGAATTCAATGCCTTTAACGCGTAGTCTTGCCAGCGGTTTTACCCACGGGGAGCTAGCTCCCCTTCCCCAAGGCGGAAGCAAGCTTCCGCACTCCATATCAACACCCATCCACCAAAAAAATGGCCCCCGGAAGGTTATCTCCCGGGGGCCGCGTTTTCACTCTGAGTGTACGTTGGATTATTCTTCCAACACGAACTTCACCGCGTCCGCGATCACGACTTGGGTGGTGCCGTCGTTGCGAATGGTGACGTGGCCGGATGTGCCCTCCTGAAAGGAGAACGTGCCAAGCTCCACCCACTGGTTGTTGTTCTGTGTCTGGTTCACCGTGGTGGTGGCGGTGCCGTCGAGATGCGCGATATCGACGGGTACGTTGTCGTCCCGGTTGCTGTACGCCGTCCACCGCATGTAGACGGTGTAGTCGCCGGTGACGCTCAGATCCGGCGTGAACCGGAACCATTTCGATCCCTTTCCGTCGTTCTGATCGTGCTGGTAGTCGTCTCCGTAATAACCGGACGAGGACACGCTGCTCTGCCACTCGCCCTGATGGGTTGCGCCTGTGGGGTCGGCGTTGTCCACGATCACCTCCCTGGGCAGATCCGGCCGCAACTCGAACCGCACCGCGTCCGCAATCACGGCCTGGGTGGTGCCGTCGTTGCTGATGGTGACATTACCGGCCGTTCCTTTGTCGAAGGCGTAACTGCCGAGGCTCACCCATTGGCTGCCGTTCACTTTCTGGTTCACCAGTACCCCGGTCGTTCCCGAAGTATGCTGGATGTCGATCGGCACGTTGTCGTCCCGGTTGCTGTACGCGGTCCACCTCGTGTAGACGGTGTAGATCTCCGAGATCGGGAGATCCGGCGTGAAACGGATCCATTTGGAGATCCCGTCGGTGTAGTCGTCGTGCACGTAGTCCGTGCCGTAATATCCCGACGCACTCGTGCTGCTCACCCAGCTTCCCTGCGTGGTCACGCCGACGGGATCGGCGTTGTCCACGTAGATATCGGTCGGTAGGTTCGCGTTGGTGCCGTATTGCTCCAGGATCCCCATCTGGGTCCGGTCGGTCTGGTAGTTGTCGGTGGGGTGGATTTTCCAGTTGTTCTCGGTCCAATGGCTCCCCCCCGCCCAATAGGTGCCGCTCAAGCCGCTCGCCATCAGTTGGTCCATGAACCGTTGCAATCCTTCCATCCAGCGGGGATCCCCGTCGTCGGGCACGTTGAACTCCCCGATGAATCCCCGGTTTCCGGTGGCGTGCAGCCAGTTGATAAACGAGGCCACTCGGATATGGAATGTCATCGGGCTGACGTTTTCCGCATCGTAGCTTTGGTAGTTCCATCCGTCCGAATTGGCGTCGAAATACGCGTGTGCCTCGTACATGATCTTATCCGAGGGATCCGTCACCTGGATCAGGTTCGTGTGTCCATCCGGCCAGTTGTGGCCTTTGCTGTAGCTATGGCCCGCAAGAATAATCCAGGTGTCTGTATCAATGGTCCGGATTCCGTTCAAAGCCTCCTGCGCGGTCGCGGCCCAGTTGGCGTCGCTGGTTTGCGGCTCGTTCATGAGTCCGTACGCGTACAGCGCGGGGTGGTCGCCGAATTCCATAGCCAATCGTTCCCACAGATCGCGGAAATGGGCGTTGGTGACAGTGTACCCATGGTCGGTTTCTCCGATGGACACGGAAAAGCCATAATCATCGTCCTGCCCCCAACTGTAATAGTCGTGGCAGTTCAAAATCAGCTTCATGTCGTGCTGTTCGCAGAGGTCCAAAGCGGCCTGGAGGTTGGCCAGTTGGGTCGAATCCAACGGGCCGCCCAACGTCGGCTGAAGCCGCTTCCACCGAAAGGCGAACCGGATCAGCTCCATGCCTTTTTCCTCGTAGTACTCCCATTGTTCAGGGTCGTTCAACGCTTCCAGGAAGCTGTAATTGTCGAACTCCCCCCCGGCGATGTTCACGCCGAACATCTGGGGAAGTCCGCCGCTCCCGGACATGTCGTAGGTCGGCTCGGAGGCGAACATCAGGTTGCCAAGGAAGTACCGCACCGCGGTGCGGTGGGTGAATTCCGAACCCAGATCCGGCGACACGTTGGTGATCACCAGGGGGGTGTTCGCGTCCAACACGATATTGTACGGGATCAAATCCATCGCGTAGGTCAACTCCAGCACCAGGGATTGCTCCACCCCGTCCTGGGTCCATTTGAAATGAAGGTCTCCGTCGGTTTGCGAGTTCGTCTCCCACCCCATCCGGTTCAACCGGAAATCACGGGTCGCCGTCAGAGTGAAACTTTCGCCCCGGTGGAAGCGTCCGGAGTTGAGGGGGTACCCCACTCCAACGTTATCCGCGGCGATGGACCCGCCGAAGTGGTAGGGAATCTCGGTGGAGAAGTCCGGGTTCGCCGGATCGCTCACGTCCACGGCCCGCACCGGATCGGCGAGAGTGAAGGTGGTGGTGGTTCCTCCGTTTTCCGTGGTGTTCAAAGTCAGGGAAAGTTCGTCCTTTTCCGTCACCTCGTCCAGGCCCCACACCTGGAACTCGTTAAAGAAGTGATCCACGCTCGGATAGGAGCCGCCGCCCCCTCCTCCACCGCCCGGAACCACCAGGGTGTCGTCCACCGTCAGGTTGTCCACGTAGATGTCGTTGTATCCATTGCTGAAACTCCGGAACAGAAAATCGTTGTGGGTGGATGGCGAGGTGCTGTTCAGGCTGCTGTACCGTCCGGCGTCAAGCAAGGTCCCCGTGGACACCTCTTCGAAAAACAACGCGCTTTGCCCGGGCAAAATGTCGGTCGGCCCGTTCGCCTGCACGGTCTGGGTAGACCCGGATCCGTTGTACAGCACATACACCTTGTAATGCGTATCCTCGCTCAGGGTCGGAACCGTGCCCGAATCCAGTTGGGTGTAACTGGCGACGAGCACCTCACCGTCGTCCAGCCCCCAGGTGGTGTGGCCGTTGGAGCCGTTCAGGTCCGTGGCGCCGATTCCGAAAAGGATGTATCCGTCGGCGCCGGCGCTCGGCTCGAACACGTCGAAGGAGTACGTGGTGAGCGGCGACAACAGGTTGTTGATCCGAACGGTGCGCGATCCGGTGGACACATGCATGAAGGTGTTCGAGGATCCAAACGGGGTGGCAGAGCCGTCGTCGAGAAACGCGACATTGTTATAGGTCACGCCGTCGATGGTTTGGGAGCCGGAGATGCTTCCGGTGGCGAAGGATTCGAAGTCCTCCGTCAGCAGGGTGGTCGCTCTTGCAAGCGGCCAGCACAGACACAGCGTCAATAGTGCCAGTGGAATTGCTTTAATTTTCATAAGTCTCCTTGGGATGTCGGGTTGAACGCATGTCCGATGTAAACTCCCCCGGGGAACGGGCACCGAAAAACACACGAATACTTCAAGTGAGGATAACCATGTGAAACTTGACAAACAAAGGTTGAGGTGACTTAACCGTTAATCATGTCGAAGAAACCCACCATTCGAAGTCTGGCCGAGGAACTGAACCTCTCCACCGCCACCGTGTCCATGGCCTTGCGACAGGTGGGACGGTTGTCAGAGGCCACCCGGGAGCGGGTGCTCGCCCACGCCCGGCAGCGGGGATACGTCGTAGATCCCTTGGTGGCCGAAGGCATGGCGCGGGCGCGTCGGGGAGACGTCTTTCACGAGAACCTGGTCTGCCTCTGGGACGTCGATCCGCTCCAGCGCCCCTGGTCGGAGGGGTTTCGGGCTTCGCGGGATCAACGCGCCGCAGACTTGGGATACAAGGTGGAGGATCGCGTGGTGGATTTCGACGAGCCCCGCGAGTTGGCGCGGGAGTTCCGGGTGCTGCGCGCGAGGGGCGTGCGCGGAATCATTCTGGCGCCGATGCTCCATCCCCGGGCGGGGGTGAAATTGAACCTCGAGCATTTCGCGTGGGTCGGCATCGGTTCCACCGTGCCGGAACCCGGCATCCGTCGGGTGACTCGGGACATCCGACGCGACATCCCCCGTTGCGTGCGCGCGCTGACGGATCGGGGGTGCCGCCGCATCGGGTTCGTGGAGAGCGCCGAACGGGCGGCCCTCTCCGGCGACGTCCTACAGGCTTATGCGTTGGCCTGGCACGCCCGTGCGGGCTGGCCGTTGAAATCGCCCTATTATGAATGGGTGGAAGGGGGGGAGGCCGACTTTCGAAAGTGGTTGGCCCGCTCCAAACTGGACGGACTGGTGTTTGGGCAGTCGGTTGAGTACGCCGCCCGCGACTGTGTGCCCGAGGATTTGCCCGTTTCGAACGTGACCTTGCCTGGGATTCCCCATCGAGATCCAGGATGCATGCCGCATTACAATCGGTGTGGCATCGCCGCCGTCGACCTCATGCGGAATATGCTCACCCACAACGAAGTGGGGTTGCCCGGTCACGGAGAGTCGCTCATGATCGAATCCCTCTGGTTTGAGGCGGGGGCGCGGATGGAGGAAGCGGAGTGAGTCCAACGGATGGGAGAAGAGGAGAGTTCCCACGGATGGAAGAAAGAGTGTAAATTAACTGTTAATCTGTTCTGGAAGGGATGAGGCCTCGGAAACGCGTGTATTTATGCAATAGATGGAATGACGACCCTTATGGATATTTTTTACCCGCTGATTCCTTTGGAAGCCCGCTGATGGTGTTGGTGTGGATGTTTACGTTCTGGTTTTGTTTCTTCCCGCATCTGCGGGCTTCCAAAGGAATCAGCGGGTAAAAAATTAACACCTGGAGTATATGATGGAAATGATGAATACGAGTGGCCGGCCCGGAACGCATCCGGAGATGGCCGGTGGCGGGGATTCGCAAGGGCGCAAGGCGCTGGTTCTGGGAGGGACCGGGGCGATGGGCGTGTATCTGGTGCCGGAACTTGCCGCCATGGGGTACGATGTCCGCGTCGTTTCTCTGGATCAAGTCGTCTCCGACCATCCGAGAATCTCTTATATCCAGGCGGATGCGAAAGACATGAACACGCTGCGGGAACTGCTGAAAGAGTCCTTCGACGTCGTCGTGGATTTTATGCTCTATATGCAAGGGGAGTTCCGGGAAAGGGTCGATCTCCTGCTTTCACATACGGCCCACTATATTTTCCTGTCCTCCTATCGGGTCTACGGCGGGTCGACTCCGATCACCGAACGCACTCCCCGGCTGCTGGACGCGTCGACCGACAAGGCGTTTTTGGCCACCGAGGACCATGAATATTCGCTGTATAAAGCGCGTCAGGAGGATGTCCTCTTTGATTCGGACTATGACAACTGGACCATCGTCCGTCCGGCCGTCACCTACTCGAAGTATCGCTATCAACTGGTGACCCTGGAGGCGCCGGTGGTGGTGGCCCGGGCCGTGCGAGGGCTGCCCGTCGTGCTGCCGGAGGAAGCGCTTTCCGTACCGGGGACGATGAGTTGGGCGGGCGACGTGGCGAAAATGATCGCCCGTCTGGCTCTGAATCCGGACGCGGTTCGGGAGTGCTTTACGGTGGCCACGGCCGAACACCACTCCTGGGGAGAAATCGCGGACTATTACCGGGAAATCATCGGGCTGAAGGTGGTGACGGCTCCGTCGGAGGACTACCTGAAAATTCTGGGCGGCACCGACGGGGTGCGATATCAACTTGAATACGATCGACTGTTCCCGCGAATCATCGACAATTCCAAAATTCTGAAGGTCACCGGCTTGAAACAGGCGGACCTCATGCCGTTGCGGGAAGGCTTGAAGGCGGAATTGTCCGCACTGCCCAAGGACACGGAATGGCCCGACGCGAGCGGGGTGTGGGACCGGATGGACGCGTATTTGAAAGGTCGAGGAAGTGAACATTCGAAATGATGGATAAAATCAAAATAGGGCAGATCGGCGTCTGCCACGAACACGCGGGGGGCAAGATCGCCGGCCTTCGCAAACTGTCGGAGCTGTTCGAAATCGTCGGGGTGGTCGACGATCGCGCGTCATCGACCACGCCGCGGTTCGTGAAGGATGAGCTGGGGCTTTACGAGGGACTCCGGTTTATGACGGAACGGGAGTTGCTCGATACGCCGGGTCTGCGGGCGGTGACGGTGGAGACACCCAATCTGGAACTGGTTCCCACCGCCCTGCGCTGTATGGAGCGCGGTCTGGCGATCCACATGGACAAACCCGGGGGCGACGAGATCGAACAGTTCGCCCGTCTGCGCAACGGATGCGAGGCGCGCGGTCTGACTTTTCAGATGGGATACATGTTCCGGAGCAACCCCGCCATCCAATGGTGTGCCCGTGCGGTGCGTCAAGGATGGCTGGGCGACGTGTTTGAAATACAGGCAAGCATGAGTCATGATTACGGCGGAGAGGACTATCAGGCGTATATCGGCGAATTCCCGGGGGGGATCATGTTCAACCTCGGCTGTCACCTGATCGATATGGTGGTGGCGATGCTGGGATCTCCGAAGCGGGTAACGCCGTTTCTGAAATCGGCGCCGGGATATCCCGATTCCGTCAAAAACAACTGCCTGACCGTCCTGGAATATCCCCACGCCACCGTGGCCTTGCGGGCCTGCAGCAAGGAGGTCGACGGGATCGCGCGTCGCCGCCTCAAAATCTGCGGTACCAAGGGGGCGGTGGAACTCTGCCCGCTGGAACGGTTCGACGGGGAACCGCTGCGGATGCGCCTGACCTTGAGCGAGGGCAACGACGATTTTGACGCCGGAACGCGAATGGTGGATTTCGGCGTGGTGGCCGACCGGTACGAATCCCAATTGCGTGAACTGGCCAAAACGATCAACGGGGAAATGGAGAATCCCTACACACCGCAACACGATATTCTGGTTCAAAAGCTGCTGCTGGCGGCCTCCGGAACCACAACATGGAAGGAATAAACAACCTAATGCACGCCGTACTTATAAAAGAGGACAAATCACTGGCTTGGACCGAAGTCCCGGATCCGGTTCGCAAAGAAAATGAAATCGTCGTCGAGGTGCGCGCCGCGGCGCTCAACCGCGCGGACCTGATGCAGCGCGAGGGCAACTATCCGCCGCCGCCGGGCTGGCCGGAATGGATGGGGCTGGAGGTCGCCGGCGTTGTCAGCGAAACCGCGCCGGGTTCTCGTTGGAAGGTGGGCGACCGCGTATGCGCCCTGCTCGGGGGCGGGGGATACGCTGAAAAAGTCGCGGTTCCCGAAAACATGGTGCTGCCGGTGCCGGAAGGGCTGTCCATGGCGGAAGGCGCCGCGATCCTGGAGGCCTTTGCCACCTCGTACCTGAATATCTGCCTGGAAGGCGATATGAAATCCGGAGAAACGGTGTTCATTCAGGCCGGGGCGAGCGGGCTGGGGATGGCGGCCATCCAACTGGCCAAGGCTCTGGGCGCAAAAGTCGTGACCACCGTCGGTTCCGAGGAGAAGGAACGGTTTGTCCGCGAGTTGGGCGCGGATGTGGTCATCAACCGCAAAAAGGAAAACATCGCGGAGGTTCTGGCGCAACATCCGGTCGATGTCGCCATGGACTGCGTGGCGGGCGAAAACCTCGGCGCGTGCCTGGAAACCATGGCCCGCGGCGGACGCTGGATCGTCATCGCCACCCTGGGCGGACCGGGGAGCGAATTGAACATGCTGGACTTCTTCAAGCGGGGCGTCAAACTGATCGGCAGCACCCTGCGCAGCCGGAGCAGTGAAATGAAGGCCGAGATCCTGGCCGGACTCGAGGAGAAAATCTGGGACGACTTTGCCTCCGGCGCCATAAAAATCATGATTCATCAAACCCTGCCGATCTCCGAAGTGGAGGACGCGCACGCGATCCTTCAACGGCGGGAAAACCTCGGAAAAGTGGTCTTAACCCTAAGATAAGATGTCGAAATTCACGTTTTTGAATAAACCGTATCCGGTGATTACCGGTATTTTTTCAGGAGAAACGCCCGCGGAACTGATCGCGGAAGCGAGACACGCCGAATTCGAAGGCGCGCGGGGCGTCGCGATCGATCTGGCCAATCTGAAGCCGGAGCATCGGAACCGCGATGATCTGAAAAGCGTGATCGATTCCGTCCACCTGCCTTTTCTGTTCTTTTTCTACCGAAACGACATCTGGGCCGATTCAAGCGACGACGCCCGCCAGGAAGTTCTACTGACCGCGGCGGACGCCGGGGCGGCGATGATCGACGTGATGGGTGACCTGTACGACCCGTCGCCCATGGAACTCGCCCGCAATCCGGAAGCGATCGACAAACAGAAGGCGTTGATCGACAAGATACACGCAAAAGGGGCCGGGGTGGTGATCTCCTCGCATATGGATACGACCTTCCGCACCACGGAGCAGGTCGTCGAACACATGCGGGAACTCGAATCGCGCGGACCGGACGTGGTGAAGATCGTGACCGGCGTCAATTCTCCGGAGGAATTGACGGAAGCCATTCGTACGACCATGACCCTGAAGCGGGAACTCAACGTGCCCTTTATTCATTTGTGCAACGGCACGTTCAGCCGTCCGCACCGGTTTCTCGGACCCTCTTTGGGCGTGTCCATCTGCTTTGCGGTTCCTCGATACGAACCGCGCTACATGATGCCGCAACCCACCGTCCGCGCCATGAAGGCGGTCCAGGACAACCTCCACTGGAACATCAACGATGTGAAATGAACCGTTAAACCGTCAACGTGAATTTGTTCAGTTCGTCGGCGCCGAGGTGAATCCGATGCGAGGATTTTCCGTTCGCGGTTTCGACGTCGACCTGGTAGTCGCCGTAGAAGCCTTTGAATTGGTTGGGCGCGCCTTCGGCGTAGTCCACGGTGGTCCGGGTTTTCCACTCGTTGTGGATCAGATTCATCAAGGTCTTGTAGGCGGGCTTCGGGGTCATGTCATAATTCAGTAACCCGGCGCGCAACTTATTCTCACCCACGTTCTCGTCTCCGAGAGGCGCGTAGGCGGCCGTGTTGTCCACCAGGTTCCACCAGACGATGCCGTTGACGGCCGCGTGGCTGAACCACAGGCGATACAGCTTCTCGGTCACCAGATCCTGGAAGGCGTCCCCGTCGCCCAGATCCCGTCGGCTGATGACGCTGACTTCCGAGAAATTGATCGGCACGTTCAACCGTCCGTACAGATCCAGACAGTCGAGCAGGTTTCGGCGGCTCAGATAGTGTTTCGCGTCATGGATGTTCTCATGGAACATGTGGTACTGCAGCCCCAGGGCATCCACGGCATATCCGCGCTCCTGCAGGGATTTCATCAGCAAATACACCGGCGAGTAAGTGCGGAGGTTTTTGTACCACACCCGGTCGTCGTTGTAGGTTTTCACGCAGTCCGGAAAATATTCCTCCGCCAGCTCGAAAGCCAGTTCGACATGATCCGACGGCAAATGCGTGGCCGGATCGCCGGGAACGAAGGTCTGCGCCTCGTTGCACACGTCCCATACCGGAATTTGATCTCGGTACCGGTCCCCGATCCGTTCGAAACGCTCCCGGTAGCACCGGCGCATGTCCGCCTCCTCCAACGGCAGCCAGTCCGGACGGAACAGGTGCCACATCAGAGGATGTCCCTTCGGTTTGATTCCGTGCCGCCGACAGAAATCCAACACCAGATCGGGAGGCGGACGACGATAGATGAACTCACTGTCCGCATCGAAACGTGGCTTTCCCTGTTGGGGTTCAAGATCCTTCCAGTAAAACGGAACCACCGCGAGGTTGAACAGATCGCTGAACCGTTCCTCGTACAGCGTGTTTTTGTCTTCCTCCGGCAACTGCTGGAGCAAAAAAGCGTTGCAGCCGAAATCAAAGTCGTGTCCGACCTGCTTCAGGGAAATCGTGGCGGATGAGACGGGATTCCCCTCCGCGTCCTCCAACCGAAGACGCCCCCAGCCCTTCCGGTTTTCCTCGATTCCGTTTTCAATGCGATGATCCAGTTCCGGATCATCGAGTTCCAAATGTTTTAAAAGGGAGTGTGCTTCTTCGTTCATACCTCCGAAACTCTTCATAAATCCCATCCACTGTCAACGGACGTGTAATAAAACTTTTATCATTTATGACAACAATTCCAACACCTGCTTTGGAACATTTCCCTTCGGGCTTCCCATTGTTGAACCAGCTTAAACCAAAAGAGCGGCGACGCGAATGCGCCGCCGCCCTTGGATTTCAAGTTTCGACTGTAGGATCCGCCTTTATTCAAGGCCTTCCGGCAGACCGTTGCCCGCGCGGATATACACGTCGTCGATCGCGTACCATTCCTCATACAAATCCTTCGTCGGATACGGATAGAAATGGTCGTTTCCGCTGAGAGACACAAAATTCCAGCCCACCATTTGATTGGATTCGCTGGACTTCACCCAGGGAATGTTGTCCTTGTACAGGATGCGTTCGCCGTTGATAGATTGGGAAAACACACGTGGAGGCCGTAAGCCCCACCCCGCGCATTTCCCCATAAGAGGGATTAGTTTTCCTGCAAGGCTTGCGGAAGGCGGTCGAATACCTTGATCTCGTCGATCATGTACCATTCCTCCCTCTCGTCCTCGTTCGTCCACAGGCCGCCGCTCCAGTGATCATTCCCCCCGAAGGAGAACGCGTTCCATTTCGGCATTGGGGACGAGGTGGGACCCACCCACATGATGGTGGTACTGTCCACGATTAGTTCGTCGTTCAAGTACTGGCGGAATTCTCCATCTTGAACGCCGGGAGCCGAGTTCATCTTGAAATAGAACCCAAGCTTGGTCCATCCGGAGCCGAAGACTTGGGGATGGGAAACCGCTCCGGAAGCGGGCAAGGTTCCGCCGTTGAGCTTATCGGGAATAACCGGAGTGCCTCCCCCCTCCAACGTGCCTTGCAGGTCACTGGTCCAGTTCATCGAAGAATCGCCCAAACCACCCAGGCCACGCCCCAAACCGCTGACATGCTGCGGAGAGGACATTTGGTAGTTTTCCCCGTGGGGGCCTCCGCGGAAAGACAGTTTGTTGCGGAGCCCATACGTGGAGGATTCCGACCATCCCCACAAGAACAATGGCCCTTGTTCCCCACCTCCAAACGCCTTCCAAAACTCGTTGGTTTGGCCTGTGGAACTGAAGATCCGAAACATTTTGGACGACGTATTCACCCCGGCGTCATAGGTCCACCCGGGTTGAAACTGGATCATGAACTCCACGTATACTTCGTCATGGCCTTCATCCATCAGGACTCCAAGCACACCATTGGAATCCCAGGACTTGGAGTTCCCCTCCACAAGGTAGTTCTCGCGGAAACATTTAAGGCCTTTTCCTGTACCGCCATAGGCGTCGGCTGAATCGGACGCCCATATTCGCAGGTTTTCATTGACCGGGAGGAAATTCCGAGCGTTGTAGAGCGACGTCCACCCACTGGGCAAGTCGGCGCCATCCCATGTGAAATAAGTCGAATCCGGACCATTGTCCGCCGGAGACCAATCCGGCTGATCATCGAAATCCTCGGAGAAGATCGGGGAGCCGGTGGGAGGGTTGTCCTCCCCCCTCTCCACCAGATCCTCCACTTCCAACTCGGTCAGGGCCGCGCGGTAGATCAGAAGGTCGTCGATATCACCTCCAAAAGTCGTCGCATACCCGCTGTTCGCGATCCCAAGATAAAAATCCGAAGGCTGGTTCGGGATGCTCGCGCTGGTAATCGCTTTCGGTGAATTCCCGTCCAGATCGCCGTCGATGTACACGTTCAGTCGCTGACTTTCCGGCAGGGTCCCGTCGTACACCGCCGCCACGTGATACCACGTGTCGTTGCTGAACTGCGTCGCCGAGGTGTACCGGTTGGCGTTGTTGCGGTTGTTGTTATCGATCTCCACAAACAGCCGGTTTCCACTTCCGAAAAACGCCGAAAACGCGTTACTCGACGTGTAGCCGTTCCGCTTGGACACTACAAAGCGTGCGCTGCCGTCCAGGTTCTCCGGCTTCACCCAGAACGCGAGGCTGAACTTGTCCGTGTTTTCCAATTCGTCCGGATCCGCCAAGGTCCCGTAGTCTGTCGACTGCCCCCCGAGATTCAACGCCCCGCCGACTTGTCCGTCTGTCCACGTGTAGCTCCCTTGCAGGGAAATGTCCAGGGCGTTGGCGGACAGGTCCATCGCGGTGCTCCCGCTCCCGTCGTCGAAGTCCCAATGCGCCGCGGGCGTGATTCCGTACAACCCGGAGACTTCCGAGGCCGACAGCGGACGTCGGTAAATACGAATCCCGTCCAGCCAGCCGTCGTAGGACACGTAGCCTCCGCCCGGGTTGTAGTTGGGGTTCAGCGCCCCCAGGGTCACCGGTCCGCTCAGATCCCGGATTTGACCCGCGGAATGCGCGTAGGTCCCGAAGGCTTCCCCATCCACATAGAGCGTCACCCGGTCGCTGGACGGCTGGGACCCGTCATATACCAGCGCCACGTGCTGCCAGTCCGTGTGCAGGTCGTAGCCGGTCGCGAGGATGTGCGGCTGGCTGTCCCCGTCGTCCAGGTACAGCGTCAGCTCTGCCCCATTGCTCCCGTTGGGAAGAAACAACGAATACGAGACGTTGTCGTTGTACCCCGCCCGCTTGGACACGATGCCACGGGCGTTGGAGTCAATCCCCGTCGCCGTGGGTTTGGCCCAGAACGCCACCGTCAGACCCGTGGTGGCGTCCAGTTCGGAATGGTCGGGAATCTCGATGTACTGGTTCTGATCCCCGAACATCCGGATCGAGGAACTTCCCACCACCGCGTCCGCGTCCTGCGAGGGCGTGCCGTTCACGCTCCCGTCATGCACCGCGCCGTTGCCGCTGGTGTCCACCCCGAGATCCGAGCCGTTCTCGAAGTCGTAGTAGGCCACCGGCCCGTCGCCGGTCGGGTCCCCCTCGGCGTGGAGACCGGCGACCTCCGGGCCGCTCAAAGCGGCGCGGTGGATCTGAATGTCGTCCAGCCAGCCGTCGTAGGAGACATAGCTGCTTCCCCCGGCGTCGTAGTCCGGGTTCAGGGAGCCGATCGTCAGCGGCCCGCCCAGATCCCGGATCTGGCCCGCGGAATGGAAGTACGTGCCGAACAAGGCGCCGTTCACGTACAGCTTCACCCGCTCCGAGGCCGACAGGGTGCCGTCGAAGACCATGGCCACATGCTGCCAGGAGGTCTGGAAGGTGTAGCCCGTCGGGATACTGTTGGGCGCGTTCACCCCCTCGTCCAGATAGATTCGCAGGTCGCCTCCACTGTTGGGAAGGAACAGCGAATAAGACACGTTGTTGTTGTAGCCCGCCCGCTTGGAGACGATCCCCCGGGCGTTGCCGTCCACCCCCATCTGGGTCGGTTTCGCCCAGAAGGCGACCGTCAGCTGGTCGGTGGCGTCGAGTTCGGAATGGTCCGACACCTCGATGTATTGGTTCTGATCCCCCTGCATCCGGATCGAGGAAGAGCCGATGATGAACTCACCGCTGTCCAGGGTCGGCGATCCGTTGACCACCCCGTCGTGGGTTGCGCCCGACGAACTGGAGTCCTGTCCCAGGGCGGAGGCGTTTTCGAAGTCATAGCGGGCCACGGGCGTGGACTGGCCCCGGGCGAAACCGAGGGACAGAAACGACAGAGTCACACAAGCGATCATCGATCGCCGCGGACGCCTCGTGCGCGGAGCGCAACGGGAACCTGTGAAGGGAGTCTTCAAAGAGTTCATAGGCTGCAAGTCGCCGAACCGGCGTCCCCGTGTTCCACCGCGGAGCGGCTCCCGGAAACGGGAGACTCGTGGCAGAGAAGCGGGTGAAGCGATTCGACATTGGCTTGGGTTGAGGTTTGTTGAGACGGGCCCAGATATTTCAGTTTATCAACATCAGAACCTCTCTTGTGTATCTCAGTGGTAGGAATGCATTAGAATATGATCAAGATCAAAATAAATATTAAAATGCAATTTATGTATTATATGTATTTTAATTATATTGTTTTTAATAGTACAAATTTATCACATGGAACGGGCCGCTTGCGCGTTACAGCTACTCCGTGACGGTGGGACGCCCCATTTCCGGTTTCGCTCCCCCATACGAAACACGACCCGGCGGCTGCCTCCGAATGACAAGAAAAACCGACCCGCAATGTCCCGCTTCCGAGGGTGGAGATCCAACGGTCTCCTTTCACCCCACCCGCCACAAGCCCGCGCTTGACGCGGAGGCGTGTTTGCCGTTACCTGACCCCATGAAAAGCATCCCCATCCCCGAACGTGACTGGACCGTTCACCTGATCCACCACACCCACACCGACGTGGGCTACACGGAATCCCAAAGTCGGATCGCCCGGTTCCACATCGATTATCTGGAACGGGTCGTCGAAATCGCAAGGGAGAGCCGCGCGGGAAAACAGGATTTGGAGGGATTCGTCTGGACCAACGAGTGTTTCTGGTCGATCGAACAATGGCTGGCGAAAAACCCGAAGCGTGTGCGGGAATTAATCGACGCGATCCATGACGGCGTACTCGGCCTCACCGGTGGATACCTGCATTTTAATGAATTGATCGACGACGACCTGGCTCACGCCGCGGCGAAGCGTGCCCGTGCGTTCGCCGATCAGCACAACCTTCCCCTGGACACCGTCCTGCACGCCGACATCAACGGATTCAGCCGGGGATATGTCCGCGCCTTGCTCGATGCGGGCATTACGAACCTGGTCACTTGTGTCCACGCCCACCACGGACTGGCGCCTCTCGGAAAACGACAGACGCCTTTTTTCTGGGAAATGCCCGAAGGCGACGAACTCTTTGTCTGGAATGGCGAACATTACCATCTCGGCAACACCCTCGGTATCGTGCCCTGCGCGATGAACACCTACGATTTTAAAGACGAGCTCCATCCCAATCCCCGCGGAACCAACCATCGGGAAATCGTGCAACGACGCCTTCCCGCCTACTTGCGGCAACTCGAACAGGACGGGTATCCCTACGACATCGTGCCGATCCACATCTCGGGAGCCATGACCGACAACGCGCCCCCTTCTCCCGCGGTTCTGCCCTTTCTGGCGGAATGGAACGCGGCGCATCCGAACATGATCCTGCGCATGAGCACCCCGTCGGAGTTCTGCTCCCGCATCCGGGAACGCGCCGCCGACGCGCCACGCTATCGCGGCGACTGGCCCGACTGGTGGTCCGATGGACTGTCCTCCACTCCCTCCGAAACCCGTCTGGCCCGACGGGCCAATCTGCAACGGCGCTACCTCAAGGAACTGGCCACCCGGAAAAACCTGACTCCCGACCCCGCGGACCTCCGGAAACTGGAGCAAAACCTCCTGATGTACTGCGAACACACTTTCAATCACTCCGACGCCACCGAGTCCCCCTGGCACCTGCAGGTGAAAGCCATCGGCGGCAACAAAAAAGCCATGGCCTACACCGCCTACGACGCCTCCATGGACGTTCGGGACGCTTTATTCGGCCAACTGGGCGAATTGCCCAACCTGCCTCCCCCCGAGGCCGGAGACCGCTTCCTGTATCGCGTGCTCAACCCATCCGACGCGACCGTCACCGACATCGCGCCCCTCTATCTCGAGCACCGGGACTTCGACCTCATCCAAACCGCGCCCGAGGTGGTCGACCTGCGCACCGGCGACACGCTCCCCTTGCGCCAAACCCGCGCCCCCAGGGGCTTCACCTTCGACGTCCCGCTCAGCTTGAAGCCGGGTAGAGACGCCCTGCTCGAACTCCGCCCCGCCTCCGCCACCCTCCGACACACCCGACGCTGCTATAGCGAACCTTGGGAACCGGACGACGTCGGGGGTGCCGAAACCCGGGTGGACGCGCCGCATGCCGACGCGCGGGGTGTCGACACCCCCCACCTCCGACTGGCGTTCGACGAAGAGGGACGCATCGTGTCCTGGCGGGACAAAGCCTCCGGAGCCGAGTTGCTCAATCCCAATCGGGACCACGCCCCCTTCACCCCCGTGTACGAGGTCACCCCGGTGGCCGGTGACCGCGGAAGCGACCAAAACGCCATCCGCGCCCGGATGGGGCGCAACCGCAAGGGGGAGAACGTTCAGCGCTCCGCGGGTGTCCCCGTGAAACTCCATTTTCCCGATTCCAAAGGCGAACGCCTCTTTGTGGAAACCACGTACCAGGTGGAGGGCGCCGAACGCTACCGGGTTCTCCTCGGCGTATGGAAGTCCCTTCCCCGGGTGGACGTGACGGTCCATCTGCACAAAACCTCGGTGTGGGAACCGGAAAACTTCTTCATCGCCCTGCCCTTCGCCGTGGCGGGGGGAACCCTGTGGGCCGGAAAACCCGGAGGGGCGACCCGCCCATGGATCGATCAGCTTCCCGACACCCAGACGGACTGGGTGTGTCTGAAAGACGGCTTTTGTCACTCCGGATCCGAAACGGGCGTCCTGGTCACCACTCCGGACGCGCCGTTGCTGCAACTTGGCCCCCTCGCCTTCGGTCGCCGCCGGCTCATAGGGCATCCCGACCTCGATCCCGCGGACATCCGCCCCTACAACTGGCTCATGACCAATTACTGGGAGACCAACTTCGACGCCGACCTCGGCGGATTCCACGAATTCACATACCGGATCGAATCCGGTGCGAGCTTCAAAGATCCCGAAACCGCGCTCGCGCACGCCGGGAACCTCAACCACGGATTCTCGCCCTTCCGCGTGGCGCCGCCGGTTTCCTGACCGGGCGGCGACGCCTCCCTACATCACCGTTTCGTCGAGGTTGCCGGAGCCGAATTCCTCGCCCTGCAACACATGGATCATCACCACAGTGATATTGTCGAATCCCCCCGCGTCGTTCGCGGCGTTCACCAGATCGGCCGCGGGGTCGAGGGTCTCCGCGTTGAGCACTCTCGCCATGTGCGATTCCGGCACCATGTTGTACAGGCCGTCGCTGCACAGAAGATATACGTCGCCCTTGCAGACGTCCACGTGGGTACGGTCGACCTGAACGTCGCTTCGCACCCCCACCGCGCGGGTGATTACCCCGGCCATAAACACCGGAATCATTTCCCCGTCCCCGATTCCCGACTCCGCCGCCATGGAGTGATCCACCGTCAATTTTTCAAGGTTGTGGCGGCGCTGTCTATACACCCGGCTATCGCCCACATGCATAATGCAGGCCTCCCGCAAGGTGTCCATATTGAAGCACATCAACACCACCGTGGTCCCCATGCCGCAGATGCCCCGTTTACCCGCCTCCTCTTTGATGGCGGCGCTGGACTCGCCAATGTTGCGCTCGACCCGGTCCAGCGTTTCGGCGTAATCCACCTCCGCCGGATCCAGATTCTCGAACGCCTGCGCCAATCGGTCCACCACCAGACGACTGCAGTAGTCCCCCCCGTCCACGCCGCCCATCCCGTCGGCCACCACAAACAACCCGTGCCGGGCGATCACGCCCAGAGAATCCTCGTTCCGCTGACGGCGTTTCCCCACATCGGTTCGGCTGTGAATCCGGAACCGCATGCCGGGTGGAGTCGGTGTGGGAGACGAATCACCCATGGCACATATTCAGAGAAAAAAGGTTCATCAGGTCGAAAAACGGTATTCGGTAGACGTTCTTTTGGCAAAGCCCCGCCCGTTTGGCAACTCCGGAGTGGGGCAAGTTGCACCCCTCCGGCACCTCATCGCTGCCGTTCCTTGAGGGCCAGGTAAATTTCGCGGGACACCCAGGCATCCGTCGCCGCATAGCGTTGCTGTTTCGACGTCAAGGTATCCGCCGCCCAATTGGACACCTGGGCGCCTTTGCTGATGCGCCCCCCCAGCAACAAAGCCGAGAGAGGCCGCAACCCGGTGTTTCGGAACCCCAGGTTCTCCGCCAGCACGCCGATGTCGTCGAATCCGTCCGGCGTGAACTCGTGAAGATCCCGCAATTCCTGCACATCCCGCTGAATGGCCACGCCCGCCTTGCGAATCCCCGCATCCGCCAACACCCCGAAGAGGGGCGTCAGATCCGACAGCTTCTGAAGCTGAAACATCCAAACGTGGTCCTCGCCCCCCAACTGCAGCAGACTCGGAAGATACGACTCTCCCTTCCGGAACGCCGGGCGCGTCTCCGTGTCGAATCCCAGCAGAATTTCCTTCTTCAACTCCGGAACCACCCGCTGGAGGTCCTCGTCCGTGTTGATCAGCGAATACGGCCCCGTATATTCCAACAGAGGCTTCTCATTGATTTCCGCTTTAGTTATGGCGTATTGCATACGTATGAACATATTATCGTCTCGATCCTTCGCCTTACACCCTGCCTGCCTCCGAACCGGCTTGCAACTCTTGAGCTTGTTTTTTCTCGGAGTGGCCGGGTGCGCGACGACGCCGAAGGCCAATCTGGACCGCGTCCTCCCCGAGGGATATTACGTGTTCCACTGTCCCATCGTCTACGACAACGGCATGGCCGAGCTGACACATGTCGCCACGGGAGCCCGCATCCAGCTTCTCGAAACCATTCAGGGGGCCTTCACCCTGCGGGTGGACGCCGACGGGGTGGTGGAGATCATCGACGCCGACATGCACTACCCCGGCCTTAAACGATCGTTCAAGGGCAAGGGACGCATTGAGTCCCCCGGCCACGCCTCCGGCCGCGCCGTCAGTTGGCTGAAAACCCTCGGCCCCCTCAGCCGCGACCACCGGGAGGGAGCCTGGACCCTTCGGCCCGCACCGGCCGAAAAGACCCAACGCTTCCTCGAAAAACGACAGAACCTGGACGAACGCCGCGCCCGGGCCGAAAAAGCCGGCTTGGAGCTGGACTGATTGCCGATTCGCCCCATTTTGGTGTTGCACACCGGGCGCTCATCCGCTAGGCGTCGCCCTTCCCATTCCCGGGAAGAATTTCAGTTCCGCAACCCTTTCGACGTACAGGAGTACATCATGGCTAAACTCAACACCCGCGGCGCCAAGAAAACCAAGCGCGGCAATCGCATCACCCGCAAAGGTCTCCCCAAGAAGTCTGGAGGCATCGGCCTGCACACCACCGGTGTCAGCCGCCGCACCTTCAAGACCAACGCACAACGCAAAAAAATCCGTTTCAGCGACGGCACCGTGCGCACCATGTGGGTCAAAGCCTCCGACCTCAAGGCCGGCAAGTACGACAATCCCCGCAAAGAAGACTTTTTCGCGTAACCCCCTTCGGAGATCCTTCCCATGCCCCGCGATCTAATCAAACTCGTTTCCTCCGCCGGCACCGGCCACTTCTACACCGCCACCAAGAACCAGCGCCTCAAGCCGGAGAAGATGGAGGTCAAAAAGTACGACCCCAAGGCCCGCAAGCACGTCGTGTACCGCGAAGCCAAAATCAAGTAAGGCGCGCGCCGCGCGTCCTTTGCACAACCGCCCGCGCCCCGGGCGGTTTTTATTTGTCACCCCACGCTTCACCGACTAGAACCGCGATATGAATTCCTCCCCCGACCTTTCCGTCGTCCTCCCGGTCTACAACGAATCCGAAGCCATCGTGCCGGTGCTGCGGGAACTCGCGGAGGTGCTTGAAACACACTGGCCCGAGGCCTGGGAAATCATGGCCGTGAACGACGGTTCTTCCGACGACACCGCCGCGCAAATCAAAGCGCTAACCGCCGAATTGCCGGGACTCCGCCTGATCGAGCTTAAACAGAACGTCGGCCAGTCCGGCGCCTTGTGGATGGGATTCCGCGAGGCGCGCGCCGATTGGATCGCCACCCTCGACGCCGATGGACAGAACGATCCCGCCGACCTCCCCGGCCTCATGAAACTTCTCGGTGATGCCGACGCCGCCTTCGGCTACCGGGCCAAACGACAGGACACCTGGTCCAAAAAATACGGCAGCAAGCTCGCCAACGGCGTCCGCAATCTCATTCTACGCGAAGACATCCGCGACACCGGCTGCGCCATCAAAATTTTCCGGAAACGCCTTACCGAACGCCTCACCCCCTGGAACGGCATGCACCGCTTCCTCGGCTCCCTCTTTCAAATGCAGGGCGCGGTCATCGTTCAGAAAGCCGTCAACCACCGCCCCCGCGCCGCCGGCACCAGCAAATACACCAACTGGGGACGCCTCAAAAAAACCGTTCGCGACCTCTTCGCGGTCCGCTGGCTCCGCTCGCGCTACGTCGACGTCCACCTCAAAGCCGACGGCTAGGGCGTTTCCGAACCGGCACGGGCCCACCGCCGAATCCGGGTGCCTGCGTCCCCTCGGCTCCCTCCACACACAAACAAAAGACCCTTTCCGAGATTCGGAAAGGGTCTTGGAGCATTCTTCCGAAATTCGGAAGAACGGAGTTGGGGCCGTTTAGCGGAAGCTTCCGCCTCCGCGACGCTCTCCTCCGCGGCGATCACCACCGCGGAATCCTCCGCCTCCACCACCACGGCGGTCGCCACCGCGGAATCCTCCGCCTCCGCCACTGCGGGGGGGACGTTCTTCACGGGGACGGGCCTCGTTCACGCGCAGGGGGCGTCCCTGTGCGGGGCTGTCATTCAAAGCGTCGATGGCTTCGCGGCCGCCTTCTTCTTCCATTTCCACAAAGCCGAAGCCCTTGGAACGGTTGGTGTCGCGGTCGATAATGACCTTTGCGGATTGTACGGCGCCGAATTCGGCGAACAGATCTTCAAGATCCGCGTCGGTCATGGAGTAGGGCAAGTTGCCCACATATATGTTAATCATCTTCTTCTGTTGTCCAAGGCATCTGCAAAACATGTATCAGTCCCCCTCCCGATGCCTGAAGAAGAAAAACCGAGCTTGCGGGAAAAACGACCCCGCAAATCAGCCCTATATTTAAAAACGTCCCCGAAGAATGCAATTCCGAAATCACAGAAAGATTGCGTGCGTCCGACACCCCGGAAAACGCTCTTTCCCGAAAGCCCGACGAAACCACCACGGCCTCACGCCCGGAGTTTTAGGGGGACAATGGCTGAAAAACCGGGAGAAGTCCCGTCCGTTCGGTCCGATTTGTGGAGGGGAGGCCCAACTCCAGATAGGGATCCCGAAGGCGCGGATTGAACACCTCGTTCAACACATCCTCGTTTTCACCCTCGCCCGGGAACGACACGTAGGTGGTGAAGGGATCCATGTGCTCGAAAACCGGTTCCCCCACGCCCCCCCCGTCCAGGGCGAACCCGGTCGCCTCGACCGGGGCCGGTTCTCCAGCGGGCCCGGTTTCGTTGTCGAGCATTTCCCGGTGGGTCATCACGCTAAGGCCCAGCATTACGATCACCACGGCCAGCATGCGCGCCCATTCGGGCATGGCGTCGAACCGCCAGACGGGGTCCACCGAGGTATCCCCGTTTTCGATACGGACGTTCAGCCGGTGTCGAATCCGCCCCGGCATGGCGGGATCCGGTGTTTCGTACCGCTTCAACCCCATCAGTCGCGCCGTGCGCGCTTGGGCGTACAACTCGTCCCGAAGCGCGGAATCGGACTCGAGACGCGCGCGAACTTCCTCGGGAAGCTCCTCCGGCGGCGTGCCGGCGTATGTGCGAAGAATCTGCTTTGAGGTCATGGCTGATCGATGTCTGTGAGTTGAGCTTGCAATTGCCGCCGGGCGTAGAACAACCGGGACCGGACGGTTCCGGCGGAACAACCCAGGATCTTCCCGATTTCGTGATGGGGCATGCCCTGGATGTCGTGCATCACCACAACGGTTCTGTGTTTTTCTGACAGGGTTTGCAGCGCCTCGTTCAATTTTTCCTGAAGTTCTTTGAGACGCACGCCGCGGTCCGGCGTTTCCGAACCGGACAGATCCACCAGGGCCGGGTCCCGCTCAATGCCCAAATCCATATCGTCCAGACTGTAGGCCCGTTTCCGCTTCCGCTTCTTCACGAAATTGATCGCGCGGTTGACCGCGATCCGGTATATCCACGTGTAGAAGGACGATTTCCCCTTGAACTTCGGCAGGGCGCGGAACCCTTTGAGAAACACGTCCTGCACCAGATCCTCCGCGTCCTCGCGGTTGCCGGTCATGTTGTACAACAACGCGTAGATCCTCCCCTGGTACTCCCGCACCAAACGATCATAGGCTTTGGCGTCCCCCTGTTGCGCGCGGAACACCCATTCCTCTTCGGAGGGCGTGTCCGCCCGGGTTTGTTCGGAAGTCGAATCAGTCATGGGCGGCCAACGCGTCCAGCTTGCGGTGTTTCAGCTCAAGCAACAGATTGTAGCTCGCCACAAAGGAGGGAAACAAGTGGCTGAGAATGCCCACGGAATCGTTTTTGCCGAACAAAAAATAGGTCAACAACATAAAGCTCCCCGTCAGACTCATGAACCAATACGCCAGCGGCAACACCGGACGACCGGCCCGCCGGGAATAAAACATTTGCACGAACCACCTGCCGGTGAACATGGCGACTCCGCAAAAGCCCCAGATTTTCCACCCCGTGATGATCAGGGGCGCGTCAATAAAAGGAAAGTGGATTTCCATGCGTGCCTTTTATACGTTTCGCGCCTTCAAGTGCAATCCTTGAATGGTTCGAACAGCTTTTTGCTTGCATATAGAAAATCCTTTGGCATTCACATGGCGGCCCTATAAAGGACTATACAGGACACAAACCCGAACCCGACCCATTTTACCATGAACGAAAGACCCCAGGAAATCATGACCCTCGCCGAATTGGCGAATTACCTGAAAGTGGCCGAAAAAACCGTGGTCCGCATGGCCCGGGAAGGTCGCATTCCCGGCACCAAGGTGGCCAGTCAATGGCGGTTCATGCGCAGTATGGTCGACAATTGGCTGGAAAACCGCATGCAACCGGTCAACCCCACCGATTTGTTCGAACTTCTGAAAATGGCTCCGGAAGTGGTTCCCGTCTCCCGCCTGGTCTCCCCCGAACTGATGACCTTCGACCTCAAGCCGGGAACCATTCCCGAGGTGCTCGAACAATTGGTGGCCCCCTTGGAGGGACACGGCCTGGTGGACGACGCCAACGACTACCTGCGCCAACTCGTGGCCCGGGAGCAACTGCACTCCACCGCCATCGCCCCCCACGTGGCCATCCCCCACGCCCGCAGCCCCGCCAGCGCCAAACTCAAACGCAGCGCGATCGTCGTCGGCGTCTGCCCCGAGGGCACCGACTTCGGCGCGGACGACAAAGAGCCCACCCATGTCTTCCTGTTGATCTGCTCGGAAGACGACATGGTCCACCTCCGCCTTCTGGCCAAAATTTCCAAACTCCTCTCCAAGCCCCGGGTTATTTCCAGGCTCCGAAAGTGCAGGTCCAGCGAACAGGTGATCGCCCTTCTGGCCGAAACCGAATGGAAACTCGCACTGAAATCGGAAGAGGAATAAGCCATGAGCGGACCCGGCGCACACCTCGTTGACGAAACCCTCTCCCCGGACCGGGTGTTTCTCACCCGGGAACGTCGCAAGGAGGACCTCCTCCACTTTCTGGTCGATCAAATGGGACGCAGCGGCGATGTGGACGACATGGAGGCGCTCCGATCCGCGATTTTCATGCGGGAAAACCTGATGAGCACCGGCATCGGACTCGGCGTCGGCGTCCCCCACGCCCGTATTTCCTCCGTGCGCCGCATGGTGATGGCCGTGGCCGTGAACGACCAGCCTCTGGACGACTACGAGTCCATCGACAACCGCCCCGTTCAACTCGTGTTTCTCGTTGCCGGACGTCCCGACCAGCAATCCAATTATGTCCGGCTGCTGGCCGTGCTCAGCCATATCGTGAAAGACGACGCCCGCAGGAACGCCCTCCTCTCGGCCGCATCCCCGGACGCCCTGTACGAAAGCCTGCTGTCCGGGGTGTGAGAACATGCCCCACGACGGACATTTTGGAATCCTGCTGATTCTGGGCATCGGGGTGTTCGGTGGCATGCTGGGCGCCTGGATGTTCCAGCGCATGCGCATCCCGCAAGTCATCGGCTACATTGCCATCGGGCTGCTGATCGGAGAAACCGGCCTCGGCATTATTGGTCAGGTCCAACTCCCCGAACTCCGCCCCTTCAGCTTCCTCGCGCTGGCGGTGATCGGGTTTCTGGTCGGGGGAGAACTGGAGGGAAAAACCTTCAAACAGTACGGACGCCAGTTCATGGGCATCATGCTGGGAGAAGGACTTGGAGCCTTTTTCATTGTGGGCGCGCTCTGCGGCGGTCTGCTGTGGTTTATCACCGGGAATCTGCCCGCCGCCCTGGCCGGAGGCCTGGTCTTCGGCGCCATCTCCTCCGCCACCGATCCGGCCTCCACCATCGACGTGTTGTGGGAGTATCGCTCCAAAGGCATCCTCACCACCGGCCTGATCTCGGTGGTCGCTCTGGACGACGCGCTGGCCCTCACCCTATACGCCCTCGGCACCAGTGTCGCCGGACTGCTCGTGGGCGAAAGCGCGGGCATGTACGAACTTATCCGCACGATCGGGATCGAACTCATCGGCAGTGGACTTCTCGGAGTTGGCGTGGGGGCCGGACTCGGCTTCATTCTCCAACGCAGCCACAGCCCCGAGCGTTCCCTCACCCTGCTCGTCGGCAGTCTGCTTCTAGTGGCGGGAGTCTGCCTGTCTTTCCATTTGGACGTCATTCTGTGCGCCATGGCCGCTGGAGCCACCCTGATCAACACCCGCCCCCAACTCAGCAAGCCGCTGCTGAAAACCCTCCGCGAATTCGCCGGCCCCATCTACGTGATGTTTTTCGTCATGGTCGGCGCGCGCCTTCAGATCAACGCCCAGCCCTGGTGGCTGTGGGTGTTGGTGGGACTTTACGTGGTCGGACGCACCGCGGGTAAATACGGAGGAACCTGGGTCGGCGCCCGTCTGAGCCGAAGCCCCGCCGTGCTCCGCAACTACATCGGGCTCGGCCTCTTCGCCCAGGGCGGCGTGGCCGTCGGCCTCTCCATGATGGCCGGACAACACCTCTCCAACGTCCAGATCATGGACGGACTCGATCTCGGCTCCGTGGTCGTCAGCGCGGTCACCGCCACCACCCTGCTGGTCCAACTCCTTGGACCCGCCAGCGTGAAGTACGCCATCACCAAAACCGACGAACTCGGACGGAACGTCACCGAGGAGGACATTGTCGCCGGCCTGTCGGTGGGCGAGGTCATGAACGCGGAACCCGTCACCCTGCGCGAGGAGGACCTGCTCACCCAAGTCTTTGCGAAAATATCCAACCACGACCAACTCGTCTTTCCCGTCGTCAATCCCGACGGAGCCTGTACCGGCGTGATTTCGCTCCAATCCCTCAAAGCCCTGTTCGTGGAACAGGACATCTGGGGTTGGATGATCGCAAGCGACGTGATGGTGCCCGTGCGGGACGTGCTCCGGACGGACACCCCCCTCTCCGACGGTTTTATCGAAATGCGACGAATGGAGGCGGAGGAAACGATTCTCCGCGACCCGGACTCCCTGAAACCCGTGGGCATCTTCGAAACCCGCGCCGCCCGCAGGGAAGTAACCCGGCGACTGGTTCAGCGTCAGGGCGTGCAGTAATCAGTACATGTTGATCCGCACGTATTCCTCCGTGCAGTCGCAGGTGTACAGTACCGCGGAGCCGCCCCCCCCCGTACCCAAATCGATGGTGATCACGTACCGGTTCGAGGACACGATGTCCGCCAGCTTTTCCGGATCGGGTTTCACGGACATGCTGTTCTCCATCACCGGCATGTCGTCGTAGTGGATGCCGATTCCTTCGGGATCGATATCCACCTCGAAACAGTAGCCCAACACGTCCACGATCCGCCCCCAGGCCGGATACGTCCCCGCCCATCCGGTTTTCACCAGAAACGAGGTCGCGACTCTCCGAAGCGCCTTGTCGGCCTGAGCGTCGTCCGTCGCTCCCACCGCGCGCAATTCGATGAACTTGGTCATCCCCTCTCCGTCCCACACGATTTTCATGGCCAGATCAAACACCAGCCCGTCCAAGGCCGTCTGGAACGCGCGCCAGTCCGGATGCTCCGGCGTGAGGGGCGTATGCCCCGCCCGCCCGTTGGCGAAGGCGATTACAGAATCGTTTGTGCTGGTGTCGCCGTCGATGGAAATCCGGTTGAAAGACCCGTCCACCGCCCGTTTGAGCGCCATGCGCAACGCGTCGGGCTCCACGGCCGCGTCGGTGCAGACGTAGGCCAGCATGGTGGCCATGTTCGGCTCGATCATGCCCGCCCCCTTGCAGAACCCGCTCAGAGTCACCTCTCGTCCGTCCACCAGAATCGTGGTCGTACACATTTTCGTGCGGGTATCGGTGGTCAGAATGCCTTTGGCGGCCTCTTCGCCTCCATCGCGAGACAGGGCGTCCGCCAGCTTGGGAATCCCCGCGCGGATGGGCGCCATGTTCAGCGGTTTCCCGATACTGCCCGTCGAGGAAATCAACACCGCCTCCTCCTCCAGACCGAGCCGGGCGGCCGTCAACGCCGCCATCTCCTCCGCGTCCCGCCACCCCTGTTTCCCCGTGCAGGCGTTCGCGTTTCCACTGTTGATCACCACGGCCCGGGCCCGACCGGATTTCAACCGCGCGATATCCAGCTTCACGGGGGCGGCCTGAATACGGTTCACGGTGAACATGCCGGCCGCCGCGGTATCGGGCGCGTCGGAGACCAGAAGCACCATATCATACACCTTGGGATCGGCTTTAATGCCCACGTGGGCGCCGGCCGCCCGGAATCCCGGAGGGAGACGGCACACGGAATCAAAGACTGGTGTATTCATCGAGATAACTCTCCAACGTTTCTATGTGTTTCGCCTCCACGTACTGCCGGTATTCCTGGGTGCGTTGGAGGAGTTCAAAATCAATCTGCACGTACACCATACGCCCATGGTGACGGATGACCCCGCCCTTTTCCGCACACGGGCGCAAAATGAAATGCTTTGGCTTGTTGTCGAGAATCCGGAACCCTTTCAAGGCCAATTCCCGATTCACACGCTCCGTCAACTCGTTCAGTTCTCTTTCCGTCAGCAATCCCCTTTCTAACGCAGCCTGCGCGTCGATGCCGTGTACCCAAGCGTACAAGGTGAAATACTGCCGGCTTTTCATCAAATGAATCCGCATCCCTTCCGGCGCGAGGGACTGATCCTTGTCGAGTTCCTTCCAATGGCTTTGAAAATCGGAGTGCTTTCTTCCCAATTGCCATTCCGGCAAATCCCGCGGCGTGCAATAAATCGCCAGTGGACGCTTCGTACGCACGTGAAGGTCCGGCGGACCATAGCTCGACGCGCGCAATTCCTCCACCAAACCAAACTCTTCGAAAGGGGAATTGAAGCTCGCCTCCTGCAAGACCCGGAGCTCTTCCACCTCCGCCGCCAGTTTGCCCGGCACATCCTCCGCCAACCGGGACACTTTGATCAGAAGATCCATCGGCGCCGCGCCCTCGGGCCGGGAGGGAACCCGATACACCGTGCCGGTGCTCCCCCGCAACCGTTCGCCCTCTTTCACAAACCGACGCCCATGATACCAGTTCTCCGGCCGCAAATGCATCAGTCGATGCCATCCCCAGCGGGTCACGTATAAAAACCCGCCCTCCTCGTCCGGGTTTCGAATGTACGGCACGCCGAACGCCGTGATGTGGTATTCATCCGGGACCTCCGCGAACGGAAGCAGTTCCTGCTCCGGAGTCAGGGGTTTATCGGCTTTTTTCAAATGAGGTCCCCACATGGCGTGTATCCTGAATCGTGTACAATGAATGGCAACAAAAATACGCCCGTCGTTCGCGACATACGTGTCCACACCCGCGTCGGCTCTCCCCGTTGACGTCTCTCCACCCACCCCAACAAAAAACCCCGCCGAAGCGGGGTTTTCGTGAAGGAAAGTCCGGGTCGGACTTAGCGCTTGGAGAACTGGAAGCGTTTCCGTGCGCCGGGCTGACCGGGTTTCTTCCGCTCTTTCATCCGATCGTCCCGTGTCAGGCACCCCTTGGCCTTCAACACTTCGCGGTGTTCCGGATCGATGCTCACCAGGGCGCGGGAAATGCCGTGGCGCAACGCGCCGGCCTGTCCGGCTTTTCCGCCGCCGTCCAGGCGTGCTTGAATATCGAAGGATTCTTTCACGCCCACGTATTCCAAGGGCTGTTCGATGTAGGTGCAAAGCACCGGATCGGCGAAATATTGAGTGAATTCCTTTCCGTTGACAAACAATTTGCCAACGCCGGGGGTCATGCGCACGCGGGCCACGGCGGTCTTGCGACGGCCGGTGGCGATGACTTGGGAAGAGGTATCAGTGGCCATAGAATCGGGTTCCTTCAATTACACTTCAAGAGGTTGGGGCTGCTGTGCGGCATGGTCGTGCTCCGCTCCGGCGAACACTTTGAGACGGCGAATCACCTGACGACCCTGGCGGGTGCGGGGAATCATGCCCCAGACCGCCTGATACACCAACCGTTCCGGATCACGCTCGCGCACAAAGGCGGCGGTCCGTTTGGTCAGGCCGCCCGGAAACCCGGTGTACTTCTGGTACAGCTTCTGGTTCTCTTTGTTGCCGGAGAGGTACACCTGGGCCGCGTTGATCACGACCACGAAATCGCCATTGTCCACATGGGGGGCGAAGGAGGGTTTGTGCTTTCCGCGGAGGACGGAGGCCACTTCGGCCGCCAACCGTCCGACGGGCTTGTCCGTGGCGTCCACGATGTGCCACTTGCGGTCGATGTCCGCTTCCTTGAGAAAAGTCGTCTTCATGCCTTGAATTCCTTTAAAAAATTGCGGGTCATCCGGTTCGGGATGAGGGGCGGGAAGCTAGTCACGAAGGGCCCCGCTGTCAACCCTGATTTACGTTTTTATGTCAGGAAACACAGGCAGGCGGGCGAACCGGTGTCGAAGGTCCCGCGCGCGACGAGTCCCCCGTCCTCCCGCACCCCGTGCACGGCGATGCGGTCGGCGTGTTGACAGGCCGTCAACAGCCAGTTTCCCGTGGGGTCCACCACGAGATCCCGGGGTTCCGCGCCCCCGGCGGGAAACGAACCGATCCGCTCCAATGCGCCTTCGCGACTCCACCGAAACGCGGCGATCGTCTCCGACCCCCGATGTCCCGCATACAGCCACGGCCGTAGGGGATGCGGGCGAATCGCGCTGGAACCGTGCGTTTTCTTCCACCCCTCCGGCGCAATCGACACCGGATCGCCCACCGGCGCGCCCGTCTTCAGTTCCAAAGGATGGATCCGTCCGTCCAGTTCTCCCAAAACCAGCACCCGGCTCCCGTCCGGAGTCACCCACCCGTGGCGGGGACCGGTGCCGGGCGGAAGTTCCCATCCCTCGGGCTCGCCGACATCGCCTCCGCCCCCCACCTCGTGCACCCACACCCGGTCCGACCCCAAATCGGGCACCAGAATCCGTGCTCCGTCCGGCGTCGCGAGTACCTGATGGGCGTGCGCCCTCTCCTGCCGCTCCGAATGGGGTCCGGACCCCTCGTAGGCGCGCAGATCCAAACGCCGGCCGGTCTCCGCATCCAGCACCATCAGCTTGCCGTCCAGATAACTCGCGGCGTACACCCGTCTCTCGTCCGGATCGACATGCACATGGCAGGTGGCCAGTCCCTCGGAGGACGCGCGCCACATTTCCCGCAACCCCTCGGGACCCCGTTCCAACCGGACAACGGCGCCGAAGGCCTGGAACCGTTCCGACACCGCATACAGCGCATCTTCCGTCGCGCACAGATACGAGGGATTCGGCACCTCCCCGTATTCGCGCCGCTTCTCAAGGGTTCCCGTGTCGGGGTCGAACGCCAACAGCGTAATCCCCGCGCCGTTCGCCGCCGGCAGCAATCCATCGGTGTGGGTATAGCCCCCGACCGCGAGAATCACGCCCCGTCCTCCATCTCGTCCATCGCCGCCCGCATCCAACCCATGGCGTAGGCCATACCCGCGTGCCAAGGCGCGGGACAAGTCATCTGCGGCGTGTGATCGGGGATCAATACCCCCTGGAAGTCGTGCCTTTTCAGAATCCGAAGCACCCGGCGCATGTCGATGTCGCCGTCGTCCACGAAGGTTTCCCGATACCGGGGCACCTTCCCCTTCACATTGCGGAAATGAATGTAGCCGATGCGGTCCCGCGCGGCGTAGCGCTCCACCGTCTCGTACACGTCACCCTCCGACATCTCGGCCACCGTGCCCAGACAGAGTTCCAAGCGGTTGTGCGGCCCCGACTCAATGTCCAGCAACCGGTCGTACATCCAGGGCTGGTACACCAGACGGGGCGTGCCCCGCAAGGTCGGAAGCGGTGGATCGTCCGGATGCGCCGCCAGGCTGACTCCGGCCTCCTCGGCCACCGGCAGCACGGCGCGGAGAAAGTCTTCCAGCCGTTCCCACAACTCCTCGTGGGTGCAGGGCGGCATCACGCCTTCCGGCGCGTCGGCATCGTACACCATATTCCACACCATTCCGCGGGGTACGGGCGTCTCGTTGGGTCCGTCCAACCCCAACACGGTCGCTTTGCCCCGGACTTGGTCGGAGTGCACCCGGCTGGACACCCCCGCCAGGCTGAAATTGTAGCCGATCATCGGGATCCCCGCCTCGCCAACCCGGCGGATCAACGTTTTGACGGTTTCCAACTGCTCCGCCTTTTTCGGGCCGTCCAGCAACACGTCGTGCCAGTGTCCGGGATCGAAATTTTCGATGGCCGCCCACTCCAGCCCCTCCTCGGCCAGCACCGATTTGATCTCCCGGAGTTCCTCCACGGTCCACAGATCGTCCGTCCCCCCGGCCACGCCCCATCCCTCGGTTTTGGTTCCCGTGGGCTGATCGCCCGCCGCGTTGGCGGCGCCGCCGCCCCTGAAATAATCCACCAGATGCACCACCGCGTGGGTGGCGCCACACTGGCGGGCGAACCGCATGTGGTCGCGGTCGAGTTGATGACGGTAAAATCCGAATCCAAGTTTCATCGCTTACATAATCCCGTAGGTTCGATACGCCTCCGCCGCGCCCATGCCGCCTTCGATCGCCTTGGCCACGGTCTTTTCACCCCGCGCCTTTTCAAGCGCGGCTTCGATCACCTCCGCCTCGGACTCCCTGGGGATCACCACCACCCCGTCCACGTCGCCAAAAAGAATGCAGCCCGGATCGATTCGCACGCCGCCGATCTCCACCGGCACCCGCCAGTCGACCACTTTGCCGCGCGCGCCCTGGTCCTGGCAGTATGGCCCCTTGCCAAAGGTGGGAAAATTCAAGCGCAACACCCCGTGGGTGTCCCGGGTGTGCCCGTCCACCACCGCGCCCGCCGCGCCCAGCTTCATCGCCCGGGTGGACATCAGTTCCCCCCACAGCGCATACCGGTGGGACGCGCCCGCGGCCACGTAGATTTCACCGGCCTTCAAGTCGTCCAGCGCCTCGAACATCAGGCCAAAGGGCTGATCCGACAACGGCCCCTTTCCTCCGGAGGATTCGGCGAACACGTCCGCCTCCAGCACCGGCATCGCGCGCCCGACCACCACCATATCGTCCCGCAAGGGGCGCAGGTAGGGCGGAAGGATCTGATGATACAGACCCATTTTGTCCATCACATCTCCGATGACACAGGAGAACAGCTCCCGCTTCATCACGTCAAACAGGTATTGGTCGTCGGTTTCGGTATTCATGGGGTGGGATTTTCAGGTTCGCGGGGGGGACGCGGATCGTAGGGAACCGTCGTCTGCATGTATCCGCCGTCAGTGTAAATCGTGGTGCCGGTGATGTAGGAGGCCGCGTCGCTCACCAGAAACGCGACCAGTCCGGCCACGTCGGAGGTGTCGCCGATGCGCCCGGCCGGAATCGCCTCCTCGAAGGTGTGCCGCCCCATGCGCTCGATCTCCCCCCGGTTCATATCCGTTTCGATCGCGCCCGGGGACACGCCCACCACCCGAATGCCGTATTCGGCCCACTCCAGCGCCAGACAGCGCGTAAGCATCAGCATCCCCGCCTTGGAGGCGCAGTAATGAGCCAATCCCTTGCGCGGCACCGTGTCGTGGATGGACAGATTGTTCACCAGTACGCCCCCCGTGTGTTCCATCATGCGCGCGGCGGCCTGGGAGCACAGGAACGGCCCCGTGAGATTCACATCCAGCGCCTGCCGAAAATCCGCCGACGGCATGTCGATCGCGTGATGCACGTTTTCCCAGCCCGCGTTGTTGATCAGGGCGTACAAGCCCCCGAACCGCTCCTTCACCGCCACCATCATCCGTCCGATCTCCACTTCCCGGGCCAAATCCGCCTGAAACACCTCCGCGACACCGCCCGCCTCGCGGATTCGCTCCGCAACCTCCTCCGCCTGGTCTTTCCCGGAACGGAAATGCACGCCCACGGCGTACCCAGCCTGCGCCAGGCTCAAACTGATGTCCCGTCCAATACCGCGGTTGCCGCCGGTGACCAGGCAGGCGCGTGAAATCTGGTTCGATGGGGTCGCATTCATAAGGGTCTCCAAAAGGGTGCCGATCCTGAATCGGACACGCGCACACCACCATAATTTCAAAAGCGAATCAACTCTACATCATTACCAATGCAAAAGCGGTGGGGAGCGTAACTAAAATCGTCCGTTTCGGCATCCCGCCGGAAATTTTCAGAAAACCGAAAGCCTCCCCTCGGGCAACGCCCTTGCCTTCCCAACGCGATTTCGATAAAAACAGGCGGAATTTCCACCATGCCAAACTCCAACATCCACCATATCGCCCTCAACCTCCCCGTCAGTTGGCACCTCACCCTGTCCGTTATCCGCGGGGTCGCCGACGTCATCTCCCAGCGCCCCGCCTACCGTCTGCTCCTGCAGAACGGACACGCCACCGTCGATTGGGAGGTCATTCTCGAGCGCCGCCCCGAGATCGTCATCTGCGCCCTGCAAAACCCCGGCGACCTGGAAAAGGTGGCCCGGGTGGAGGGCGTGGTGGTCAACGTCTCCGAAATTTTCTCCGTGGAGCACATTCCCTCCGTGCTGGTTGACAACGCCGCGTGTGGCGCCCTCGTCGGACGGCACCTTCTGGGCGCCGGACTCCGGCACTTCGGTTACATCGGATTCGGCCCGCATGTGAACTCCCAAAAACGCGGCCAGGGCTTCTTTTCGGTGCTGCCGGAGGATATCGACGCCGAGTCCAACACTCTGGCGTTGCCGATCGAGGCTTGGTTGGACTGGGAACAGATGAAACAGACCATGAAGAACTGGGCCCGCAAACGGCCCCGCCCCTCCGGCGTCTACGTCAGCTCGGACACCCTGGCCCGCGCATTCATCGAAGCCGTTCACGAACTCGGCCTCCGCATTCCCCACGACTTCTCCGTGGTCGGCACCGGAAACTACGACTTGGACACCCGCATCACCGTGCCCCACCTTTCCTCCGTGTCCCTCAACTGGGAACAGGCCGGCCAACGCGCGGCCATCAAGGCCATCCGACTTTTCGAGGGCCATCCCGAACCGCCCCTCACCCGCATCCCTCCCCTACCCGTCACCATCCGGGAATCCTCCGACTACTTCCACTCGGAGGATCCCGTCGTCGCGAAAGCCCTCCGCTACATCAAGGACCATCACTTGGAGGAGCTGCAGGTGGGCGACATCGCCGAGGCCGCTGGTGCGTCGCGCCGCGTTCTGGAAAAACGCTTCCGCGCCGCCATGTCCGAACCGGTCTACGCCTACGTCACCGACATCCGCCTCCGCCGGGCGAAAACCATGCTGGTGGAGACCGAAGACACGGTGGACGAGGTCGCCCGGGCCTGTGGCTTCGGCGAGGCCCGCTACCTCAGTGTGGCCCTGAGACGGGAAACCGGCCTCACCCCCGCCGCGTTTCGGAAAAAGCTCCGGACGCGGCGGGGATAGCCTCATCCCGCCGGACCCACCCAGACCTGTTGCGCGTTGACAAACTCGCGAATGCCGTGCGGCCCCAACTCGCGCCCGTAGCCTGAACGCTTGACCCCGCCGCTGGGCAGACGCGGATCGGTTTTGACGATGCCATTCACCGCCACCTGCCCGGCCACAATCTCCCGGGCCATCGCCTCGCCCCGTTCCGTCGACGTCCACACCCCCGCCCCGAGGCCATAGGGGGTATCGTTGGCCAACTCCAGGGCATGCGCCTCGTCCCGGGCGCGGATCATCACGGCCACGGGCCCGAAGGTCTCTTCGCGAAAAGCGGTCATTTCCGGAGTGACTTCCGTCAAAAGGGTTGGAGGATAAAAATATCCATCGCCTTCGGAAAGCTCTCCGCCGAGAAAACACTCGGCGCCGGCCTCGATCGTCTCCCGCACCTGACGGTGCAACTCGTCCCGTAAATCCGCGCGGGCGATCGGTCCCACGTCGGTCTCCTCTTTCGAGGGATCGCCGAGCTTCAACGCCGCCAGGCGCTCTTTCAACTTCGCGGCCAGTTCATCGTGAACCGATTCCTCGACGATCAGGCGTTTGGCGGCGATGCAGGACTGCCCGGCGTTGATGATGCGCGACGTGGTGATCACGTCGGCGGCCTTCTCCAGATCCGCGTCCGCCAATACGATACACGGGTCCGAGCCCCCAAGCTCCAATACCGAGGGTTTCACCTCCGACGCGGCGATCCCGGCCACCGCCGCCCCGCCCTTGGCGGAGCCGGTGAACGACACGGCCTGAATGCGGGGATCCCGGATCACGCCCTCCACCTCGGGCGTCTCCAGCAACAGGTGCTGAAAAAGATACTCCGGCGCCCCGGCGTTGCGGAACACCTCTTCGATCGCCTTCGAGCAGGCGGGCACATGCGGATCGTGTTTCATCACACAGGTGTTCCCGGCCATCAACGAGGGCGCGCAAAACCGGAACGCCAGCCAGAACGGCGCGTTCCAGGGCAGAATCCCGAGCACGGGCCCCAAGGGCAGATACTGCACGTAGCTCCGCGCGGCATCCGAAGAAATGTCCTCGCGTTGCAGATAGGCGGCGGCATGATCGGCGTAATGTTCGGCGCATAAGGCGGATTTCATCACCTCGCCCCGCGCCTCTTTGGCCGGTTTGCCCATTTCCTCGGTCATCAGGGGACCGAGATCCCCCACATTCTCCCGCAACAGAGCCGCCACCCGCCTCAGCAAATCCGATCGCTCGGAGAACGACGTGGTGCGCCATTTCTCATAGGCGGCGACCGCGTTCGCGAGAATACGGTCGACCTCCTCGGGCGTGTGGGCGGGAACGGGTTCGAGAGCGACACCGGTTGTCGGGTTGATGGCTTGTGGCATTTCGATCCTCCTGATTCAGGGTGCGGTGGGTTCGGCGGGAGGTTTCCCGTTGACTTTTTTCTTCGGCTTGGCCGGAGGCATGCCGTCCGTTTTCAACGGCTCCACCTCCGGCGGAGTTTTCTTAGCCGCGCTCTCTTCGGGCTTGCAGACGAAATTTTCATCGAGCGTGAAGAAGGATTCGCATCCCTTGGCGGTGATGTGGATCGTGTCGGAAATCCCCACGGTCTTGTCCCCGTCCACTCCCCACATCCAGGGGATAATGTGAAAGGTCATCCCCTCGCGCAGAATGGCCGAATCGGCCTGCTTCAACCCAAGGATATACCCCTCGTCCCAACTGGGAGGAAACGCGATCCCGATGGAGTAGCCGGACCGAGTGATCAGGCTGGCGCCGACGTCGTTCTCGGTGATGATATTGCGGATCAGGTTGTCGGCGTCCGACACCGTGACCCCGGGTCGGATCAGCTTTTTCACCTCGTGTAGCGCCAATTTCATCCGATCCTGCGCCTTTTTCATCGACGGGCTCAGCTCATCCAGCACCACCGTGCGCATCATGGCCGTGTGATACCGCCGCAGGCAGCCGCCCACCTCCAGGAAGACGTGCTCGCCCGGCTGCACCGTGCGTCCCTCCCAGGTGGCGTGACCGATCATCGTGCGCGGGCCCGAAGTGACGTAGGGCATTACGGCCGGAGGTTCCCCGCCGGCCCGGAACATGGCGGAACTGATCGCCGCGCCGATGTCGTTTTCGGTCACCCCCGCCTTACAGGCCTCGAAACCCGCCTTCATCCCCGCCTCGGTCGCCAGGGACGCGCGTTTCATCAACTCGATCTCCGCCTCCGACTTGCAAATCCGTCCCTCCTCCACGATCCCGAAGCAGTCCAACAACTTGCCGCGGGTGAAGGCCGTGTGCACGGAGTCCTGATGGTACGCCGGAAAGAAGTAGCTGTTCCGTTCGTACCCGACGCGCTTCTCGGACAGGCCGAATTCCCGCAGGCTTTCGATGAGCATCTGGATCGCGTCGCCCGTGTCCGGGTACGGGCGGGTCAGATCCACCCAGGTGCGGCGAAGCACGTTGGATTCCTCCATGCGGCGGGTAATCATAAACGGCTCGGCGTCGATCGGCACCACCAGCGCCTGGAAAAACGAATACCCCGTCGTCTGGTAATCGGTGAGGTACATCAGGTTTTCCGGATCGCTGATCACCACCACGTCGAGCTGGCGCTCCTCCATCCGCTCGCGCAGTTCGCGCAAACGGCGTTCGTATTCCTCAAAGGGAAAGGTCATATCATCTCTCTGTCTCATGCGGCTTCCTCCTTGAGGACGCGTTCCACCACCGTGGCGAAAATCTTCAGGCCCTCGTTTAAATCCTCGTCGGGGATGGTCAGCGGCGGGATCAGCTTAAGCACCCGTCCGCCCGTGCCACAGGGGCCGATCAGCAACCCCTCGGCGAAACATTCCTTGGCGATGCGGCCGGCGACGGCCCCGTCCACCACGTCCAGCCCCTGCATCATCCCCTTGCCCCGCACCTCCATGCCCGCGGGCGGATCCTCCGGCACCAATCCCTCCAGACAGGTCCGAATACGCTCGCCCTTGTCCCGAACCGCCTCCAGAAACGCCTCGTCTTCGAAATACGACAACGCCTCCGTGCCCGCCACAAAGGACAGCCCCTGCCCGCGGAAGGTGCCCGTATGTTCCCCCGGACTCCAGTGCGCGTCGTGTTCCGGCTTCACCAGGTTCATGGCGATCGGTGTGCCGTAGCCGCCCAGGCCCTTCGCCAGGGTCACGATGTCGGGATCGACCCCCATGCCGTCGAAACTGAAATAATTCCCCGTCCGCCCGCAGGCGGCCTGGATGTCGTCCAGAATCAGCAGCGCGCCATGGTCGTGCGCCAGCTTCTGAACCTCCCGCAACCACTCGGCGGAAGCCACATTCACCCCGCCCTCGGCCTGAACCGGCTCGACCAGCACGGCCGCCGGCGGCTCCAATCCACTGGAGGAATCCCGTAGCGCGCAATTCAATTCGCGAATCTGCTCCACGCCCCCGCCGGGACCGTTCTCGAACGGCAGATGCCGCACATGTTCCATCGGCACGCCCGCCGCGTTGCGGAAGTAATTGTTGGCCGTGCAGGACAGCGACCCCAGGGTCATGCCATGAAACCCGTGCCCGAACGCGAATACGCCTGGACGGCCGGTCACCCGCCGCGCCAGTTTCAATGCCGCCTCCACCGCGTTGGTGCCCGTCGGACCCATGAACTGAAGCTTGTGGGGCATGCCGCGCGGTTCCAGAATCACCTTCACAAAACGCTCCATAAAGGCGCGTTTGGCGGGCGTGTACATGTCCAGACTCTGCGCCACCCCGTCGGCCTCCAGAAAATCGATCATGGCCCGTTTCATGCGGTCGTTGTTGTGGCCGAAGTTCAATACGCCCGCACCGGCGAAGAAGTCGATGTAGGACTTCCCGTCCTCGTCCACCTGACGGGCGTTGGACGCTTGAGCGAACACGGCGGGGTATTTACGACAGTAGCCGCGGATCTCGGATTCCCGATGTTCAAAAATATCGGTGTTCATACGTCACTCCTTGGTGCGGGGTTCGGGTTCGAAGTTCCGGTCGCCCGCGGGATCGCGGCCGCCGGCAAGTCGGATCAGCACACGCGCGGCCGGCGACAGCAGCGCGTCGTTGAAATCGTAGAGGGAACTATGCAGAGAAGGTCCATCCCCGCTTCCCACCAAAGCGAACGCCCCCGGACGGGCCCGCAGATAATACGAAAAATCCTCCGAGGCCATCACCGGCACGTCCTCCGGCCCGGCCGTCGCCTCCGTTCCGAACACCGCCCGAACCGCGTCCCGCACCCGGGCCGCCTCTTCCGGCGCGTTGACCGTGGCGCCATAGCGTGGAAACACCTCCACTTCCGCCTCCACCCCGTGGGCCAGGGCCGTCGACTCGGCAATGGACCGAATCCAGCCATTCACCTCGTCCCGCAGCGCGTCGTCCGCCAGACGAATACTGCCCGACAACACCGCCGTGTCCGGAATCACGGTATCGCTGGTTCCCGCGTCAAACCGGGTGACACTCACCACCACCGCCGCCCTGGGTGACAACCGCCGGGCCACGATCTGTTGCAGCGCCGTGACCACCGCCGCGCCCGCAAGCACCGGATCCCGACAGGCCTCGGGCTGGCTTCCGTGGCCGCCCCGTCCACGGAGCGTGATGCGGAACGTCCCGTTCGCGGCCATCAACACCCCGTCCGGACAGCGGACCTCCCCCTCCGACAGGCCCGGCCAGTTGTGCCAGCCGTACACGGCCTCCACTCCGCTCAACGCTCCATCCTCTATCATATGCTTCGCACCGTGCCCCCCCTCCTCCGCCGGCTGGAACAACAGGGTCACCGGCCCGGCAAGATCTGCCTCGTTCGCTTTCAGCCACTCGGCCGCCAGCATCAGGGTGGCGGTATGGCCGTCGTGCCCGCAGGCGTGCATGCGGCCCGGATGTTCGGAGGCCCACGCCACGCCGCTTTCCTCTCCGATCGGCAACCCGTCGATGTCCGCACGCAACGCGACATGCCGTCCTGGAGCCTGGGTGGCCACCCGCGCCACCGTGCCGGTAGCCGCACAGGGTTCCCACGAAATGCCCCGCTCGGTCAGCCGATCCCGGATGCGCCGCGCGGTTTCCGATTCCTCCCAGGCCAATTCCGGGAATCGGTGCAGTGTTCTTCTAAACGCAACCGCATCCTGTACCAACGAATTCCACATACGTTGACCCTACGACCCAATCCCAAAAGATGAAAAGAGATTTTCATCCGGATTTCCGCCCCTCTCACAAGAATACTACAAAAGAGTATATATTTAAAATTAGAGGTACATTTTTGAATGCATTTAAGAACCGGACACCTTTTATCCATGATACGTCTTCCGACGCGGGGATGGAGGAGGAGTGCGGAGCGCGGGGACGGCGCCCGCTACGCCTAGGTACAACGTTCCCGGATTTCGGCCACCGACGAGGCCGTTTCCCAAATGCGAACCGTGAACGCCACCACCTGGGATTCCCGTTCAAACGCCGGTCGCAGCCGCTCGATAAACATGCGGCAGATGTTTTCCACCGTGGACGGGAACGGGATAAAGATACGTTTCAACTCCATGGCCTCCAGCAACGCCCGCACCTCGTGATCGTCCTCCTGACAAAGAAACGCGTGATCCAACTCGGCAAGGAACGGCTTCACCTTGGCCGAAATGTCCGCGAAATCGATCACCATCCCCGTCTCCGAGTCCACCTCGCCCTCCACCTCCACCACCATGCGGTAGGAGTGCCCATGCAGATTCTTGCAGGCACCGTCGTGCTTCGGCAGACGGTGCCCCATTTCCCAACGGAATTCTTTGGCGATTTTCATATGGGGAAGTCCATGGTCATTAGTCAGTAGTCAAAGGTCCATAGTCACTGGGCATTGGGTACTAGGTCTTTTCTTCCCGGTTGACAAGCGCCTAGTGACGTGTGACTCATGACAGTCCCCGCAGCGGACACCCTGACGTGGCGCAGCCACACATGACAACGACGAAGGCGTGGCGTGACTGCGGCTCCGGCCGCTACACCCCCCTCGCATGGGGATCCCAGATAAATTTGTGGATTTGCAGTTGAAGGCGGACCGGAAGTCCGTCGTCGAGAATCCACTCCGCGAGTTCGGCAAACGGCACGGCGTCCCACACCGGGGAAAACAGGACCGGGCAGATGTCGTTCAGTTTGTCCCGCAGCACCAGATCCTTGGCCCACTCGTAGTCGAGCCGGTCCTTAATCACGAACTTCAACTCGTCGGTCTCCCGCAACTCCTTCAGGTTCTCCATGCGGTTGCGCGCCATCATGCCGGATCCCGGACACTTCAGATCCATGATGCGGCGCACACGGGAATCCACCCCCGAAATATCCAGGCTGCCCGAGGTTTCCAACATCACCTCGTATCCGGCGTCACACAAGCGGCGCATCAAGGGGAACGCCCCCTCCTGCACCAGCGGTTCGCCGCCCGTCACCTCGACCAGCCTGCAGGGAAACCCCGAGATGGCGTCCATCACCTGGTCCAGCGACATCTCGCTTCCCTCGTAAAACGTGTACTCGGAATCGCACCAGGCACAGCGCAGATTGCAGAAGGCCAGCCGGATAAACACACAGGGCCAGCCAGAGCGTTCGCCCTCGCCCTGGATGCTGTAGAAAATTTCGTTGACGCTTACGGTGTCGGCCATGGCGACTGCATACGCCACCCCCTGCCGGAAACAAGTTTTTATCCGAGATCCCCCCCTTCTTCCGCCAGACCCTCCCTGCGGAAAATCTTATTTTTTCTTCGCAAATCCCACGTCTCCGGGTACATTTTTTTGCCACGAACATTAGATGGAACGTCTTTACATAAAGGAATTCATATGAAGAAATCGCAATCGGGAAGCACCCAGCGCGTGACCTTCCGTAAAGGTGGCGGAGCCGTGCCCGTCGAGTCCGACCCCCATATCGACCCCTATTCCGGCGAGGACGTTTCCCCGCCCCAAGCCCCGGAGGAGGCGGCCGAGTACATCGCCGAACTGCAACCGCAGATCGACGAAGTGGGCCATCGCATCCAGAGGGTCCGCGACGAAATGGCCCAGGCCGTCGTCGGGCAGCGGAACCTGATCGACAGTCTGCTCATCGGATTGCTCACCAACTCCCACGTTCTGCTCGAAGGCGTGCCCGGACTGGCCAAAACCACCACGGTGAAGGCGCTCGCCGCCTGCATCGACGCGCATTTCAGCCGCATCCAGTTCACCCCCGATCTGCTGCCCGCCGACGTGCTCGGCACCATGATCTACAATCCGCGCACCCAGGAATACACCACCAAATTCGGGCCGGTGTTCTGCAACATCCTGCTGGCGGACGAAATCAACCGCTGCCCCCCCAAAGTACAAAGCGCCCTGCTGGAGGCCATGCAGGAGCACCAGGTCACCATCGGCGACCAGACCTACAAGTTGGAGGATCCCTTCCTGGTGCTGGCCACCGAAAACCCCGTCGAGCAGGAGGGCACCTACCCCCTCCCCGAGGCCCAGGTCGACCGCTTCATGCTCAAGGTCTTTATCGACTATCCCACCGCGGAGGAAGAACTGCAGATTCTGGAGTTCATCGCCAACAAAACCGCCAAACCCGAGTTGGAAACGGTGCTGACCCCCAAGCACATCCGGACCATCCGCCAGTTGGTAGAATGGATCTACGTCTCCGACCAGATTAAGCAGTACATCGTGAACCTGGTCATCGCTTCCCGGCATCCCGACCAGGTGAGCCGAAAATTGGCCGATCTGATCCGGTTCGGCGCCTCCCCCCGCGCCACCATCAACCTTACCCTCGCCTGCCGCGCCCAGGCCTTCCTTCAGGGCCGCGCCTACGTGATTCCCGACGACGTGAAAGCCGTCGCGCCCGGCATCATGGGCCACCGCATCCTCACCACCTATGAGGCCGAGGCCGAGAACATGACCAGCTACGACATCGTGAACGCCCTCCTCAAGCGCGTTCCCGTTCCCTGATCCGGCGGACCGCCATGGCCGAAGTCCCCCTCGAACTGATCAAAAAGATCCGCCGGATCGAAATCACCACCAACCGCAAGGCCCAGGACATTTTCGCCGGCGAATACCAGTCCACCTTCAAAGGCAAGGGCATGGACTTCGACGAGGTGCGCGAGTACCACGAGGGAGACGACGTGCGCCATATCGACTGGAACGTCACCGCCCGCATGGATTTCCCCCACCTGAAGGTCTTCAAAGAAGAGCGCGAACTGACCGTCAACGTCGTCGTCGATCTCAGCGCCTCCGGCGAAATCGGCTCGGGAGAACGCTCCAAACGGGAAACCGCCGCCGAGATCGCCGCCGTCATCGCCTTCAGCGCCATTCGAAACAACGACCGCGTCGGCCTCATTCTCTACACCGACCAGGTGGAGAAACACGTGCCCCCCGGCAAAGGGTCCCGCCACGTGCTCCGCGTCATCCGCGAAATCCTCTATCACAAGCCGGAAGGCCGCGGCACCAAAACCACCGAGGCCCTCCGCTACCTCAACCAGGTCACCCCGCGCACCAGCATCGTGTTCCTGATCTCCGATTTCATCGACTCCGGCATCGAACGCGCGCTCAAGGTCACGAACCGAAAACACGACCTCATCGCCATCCACGTGTCCGACCCCGTCGAGGCCCGTATTCCCAACGTCGGACGCGTCCGCCTGGAGGACATCGAAACCGGCAAACTGGTCCTTTTCGACAGTTCCAGTTCCCGAGAACGACGAAAATACGAGGAGGCCTATCGTCGCCGCGCCGATGAACTGCGCGACTTTTTCCGGCGCATGGGCATCGATCTGATCGAAACCTCCACCGACCGCCCCTACGAGCGGGACCTGGAACGTTTCTTCCAAACCCGGAACGACCGGAAACGCCGTGGCTGACCCCGCCGACATTCCCATCGTGGAGGACACCAAATTCCTGCGCCCTCCCCAGCCCTTCATCTGGCAGGAGTACATTCCGCACGCCATAACCCTGCTTGTGCTCGCCGCCGTGGGCGCGGCCGCCTTTTTGCTCGTGCGGCGCCGACTCCGAAACGGCCCCAACCCCAAGGCGCGGGCCCTGCGGGCTCTGGAACGGGCCGCGGCCCAACGCGCCGAACGGGGGGACTTCTGGTACGTGCTGCGCGGCAACCGCATTCTCCGCGACTTTTTCCAGGACGCTTTCAGCATCGAGGCCCCCGCCCAAACCAGCCGCCAATTCCTGGAATCCGCCAGCCGGCTAACCCTCCTGGACGAGCCGGAACGGGAATGGCTCGCCACCTATCTGGAACAATGCGACCGAATTCGCTTCGCCGGTTCCCCCGCGGACCCGGACACGCTGAACACGGTACACGAAACCGCCACCGGACTCGTCCGCCGCCTGTACCGCCTCAAAAAAACGGGGGAGGCCGCCCTTCCGCCCGCCGAAACACCATCGCCTTTTCTTCCCGGCACGCCCGTGCCCGCCCCAGCCGACGATGACTTCACCCATTCCGGCAACCGGCCGGATGAGATCGCCGACCCCTCCACCCGCCATGATCACGCCTGACCCCCTCCTCGCGTTGACCCTCGTGGGCGACTGGTCCACTTTCCAGTTTGGAGAACCCGTCTGGCTCTGGACCTTGCTCAGCCTGTTCCTCATCCCCTTCACCTTCTCGGGAAACAGCCGTCCCGCCGCCGTTCGATTCTCCACCGTCACCCACCTCGGCATGTCCGGACGCCCCCCGCGCCCGGGGATGGGCTCCTTCCGTATGCCCCTTCGCCTGTTCACCCTGAGCCTCCTTATCTGCGCCCTCGCCCAACCCCGCATCGAACAGGGCAGCGATTTCGAGGAAAAGGAGGGCATCGACATCATGCTGGTACTCGACTACTCCGGCTCGATGGACGAGGAGGATTTCTTTATCGACGGCCAGCCCATCAGCCGACTCAACGCCCTCAACAAGGTCGTGGGCGATTTTATCGATGATCGGGAAAATGATCGAATCGGCGTCATTGGATTCGCTGGAAACCCCTATTTGATCAGTCCGCTCACCAGCGACCACGAGTTCGTGACCGAAATGATGGGAGAGGTTGAAACCCGGGGCGGGGGCACCGCCCTCGGCTCAGGAATGGTCGCCGCCGTGGAAACCCTCAAAGAAAGCGACACCGAATCCAAGGTCCTGATCCCCGTCACCGACGGCCTCAGCAACAAAGGCGTGCCCCCCGTCAAAGCCGCCGAATATGCCAAAGAAAACGACATCCGCATCTACCCGATTGAAATCCTGGACTACCGCAAACTCACCCCGGGAAAGATTCTCGACCACCCCCTCAACGAAATCGCCCGCATGACCGGCGGACAGTTCTATCAGGCCGCCGATTACGACTCGCTGAAAAACATCTACAAGCAAATCGACGAACTCGAAACCAGCCTGATCAAAGAACGCGTCTTCAAACTCTACACCGAACTGTTTCCCGTCTTCCTTCTCGCCGGACTCGCCCTGCTGATGCTGGAAATTCTGCCCGGTTTGTTTCGCCGGAGGGCCTGCCCATGAGGTTCAGCGACCCCCATTGGCTCTGGGCCGCCCTCCTGCTCCCCCCCCCTGCTCTTCCTGTTTCGGTGGCTCGAAGGCAAGGCGCGGAGGCGCACGCTCCGTAAACTGCTCGGTCCCGTGTTCGCCGAGAAACTGGTGCTGCCCTCCGACCGACGCCTGGAATTCATCAACACGTTTCTGCTGTTTCTCGGCCTCGGGTTTCTCTTTCTCGCCCTGGCCCGGCCTTTGCTGGAGGAACGGGAAGAGAAAGTCGACCGGCTCGGCATCGATTTTCTCGTCGCCGTGGACACCTCCCGCAGCATGCTGGCCGAGGATGTGGAACCCAACCGCATCACCGCCGCGCGCAACGCCCTGCGGTTCCTTCTCGGCAAACTCTCCGGAGACCGCATGGGACTGCTCGCCTTCGCCGGAGAGGCCCGCATGATCGCGCCCCTCACCTTCGACACCACCGCGCTCGACAAGGTCATCGACAGCATCGACGAGAAGACGCTTTGGCTGGGCGGGACCTCCATCACAAAGGTCATCGACCTCGCCGCCCGCAAGTTCGAGGAGAAAAAGCTCGAATCCCGGGTCTTGGTGCTCATCACCGACGGCGAGGATTTGGAGGGCGACGCCGCCCTCTCCGCCCGCAAGGCCTACCTCGACCACGGCATCCGGATCTTCACCCTCGGCGTGGGTACGAACGAAGGCGTCAACATCCCCATCCACAAACGAAACAAAGAAGGGGAGATCGTTAAAACCTGGTATGTCAAAGGTCCAGATCGCCGCCGCGTGATCACCCGTATCGACGAGGAGGGACTGAAAAAAATCGCCCGGGCGACCGGGGGGGACTATTATCCAGCGGGGAAAGACAACGAGGGCGTTACCCGCTTGTACCGGGAGGGCTTGTTGTCTCTGGCCGACCGGATGGACACCCGGGAAATGAGCGAGGCCGTGGAGGGCTACCGTTGGTTCCTCGTCCCGTCGATCGCGTGTTTCCTCTTGCAAAACCTCTTTGTCAGGGGGAAAAGAAGAGTAAAGGAGCCGAACGCATGAAACCGCGCATTCGAACCTGGATCATTCTCGCACTGATCACCACCTCGGCCGGCGCCCTGCCCGCCACGCCCGACAAGCGGGTTTCCGTTTCCGTCTATAAGGCCTTGGAGAGGGCCGAAACCGCCGTGGAGGAAGAACGCTACACCGACGCAATGGCGGCCGTGCGCGAAGAATTGCTGAAGGATCCGAGCAATCCATATCTGCTCTATAACTACGGACTGGCCGCCTACCTCGCCCGCGACTTCAAAATCGCCCGCGACGCCTGGGGACGTCTCCGCAACCTCGAAGGCGACAACCGGGAACTCGGTCGGGATTTGGGCTCCATGAGTCTGTTCCAATTGGGAAATGCCGACCTTAAAGAGGCGGTGGAGCTTGAGAACTCCGGAAACCGGCTGGACGCGATGATTCTCTACCGCCGCGCGATTTCCTTCTATGAAATCGCCATTTCCATGGAGGGGCGCGGCAGCTCCAAAGCGGCCACCAACCTGGCCGAAACCCGGCGACGCTTCGTGAAAATGCTGACCGATATCGGAAAAGAAAAACGACGGAAAAACGAGGGATGGTTCGAGGGCATCACCGAAAAATACAACGATCCCCGCACCCTCGCCAACAAACTGGATTGGTTGGAAAAAGAAATCCGCGAGACCCAAACCTTTCTGGACGAGGCCCTGCAGGTCAACCCCGAACACCACGAGGCCCGGCGGGAAAAGAAAAAAATGGACCGCCTTCTGGAGGACACCCTGCTCGCCAGCGCCCGCGCGGAACGCGATCAGCTGCGTGAATACACCGAAAAGGAAAAGTACAAAAACACCGACAGTAAAATCAATCACGCCGAAAAGGTGATGGAGAAATACGACAGGGTGCTGGACGAAAACCCCGACAACCCCGCCGCGCGGGAGGAAAAAAACGAGATCGCCAAAGAAGTCGCCGAATCCCTCCACGAGGCCGCGAAACAGGATCGGGAGCACGCCGAAAAATGGCTCGAAAAAGACGACACCCGCCACGCCGTCGAACGCTTGGAGGACGCCCAGGAGAAACTGGCCGAAGCCCGCGCCTTCGACGAGACCAACCCCGAGATCCGCGACGCCGAACAGCAAAACCGGGAGGAACTCGCCGAGTTGAAGGAAAAACGGGGCGACGAACTCGCCGAATACGCAGCCACCCAGGACGACAACCGCAAACGGCAAAAAGACGCTTTTCGCAAGGCCATCGACCAGTATGAAGAGTCCGCGGAACTGAAAAACGACCCCTCCAAAACCTTGGAGGAAAAAGTGAACGCCGCGCAAAAAGGGCTCGCGCAATCCCACAAAGAAACCGGCGACGAACTCACCAAGTCCTCCGAATGGATGGAGAAATTCATGGAGATGGAAACCGGAGAGAAACCCTCTTTCGAAGACAAAAGCGAGGAGGAATTGCAAGTCGACATCTCTAAAATGGAGCGCGGGGCCAAAGAATATGAAATGGCCGGGAACATCGACCCCGCCTTGGAGCCACCGGCCGAAGCCGCCCGACAAGAGGCCTTGCGAAAACTCTCCGAAATGCGCGACGCCCTGAATCAAAAGCGGTTGGCCGGTCAACCACAAGGCACCCCCCCGCCGGGAGAACAGCCGGAGACGGACCCAAGCCGTGAGGCGCCCGAAGATACGGACCAGGCCCTCTCTTTCGACGACGAAAGCCTGCGCGACCTCCAAGTGTCGCGGGAGATTTTCCGCAAGCGCAACTACGACACGGAACGTCGGAAAGTCCAGCGGGATTGGTAACCCTCTCCCCGCGAACTTCAGCGGCTACGGGTGTAGACCACCAGCCGCGTCATCCGTGTGCCCGAGGCGTCAAACTCCGCCTCGATCCGTTCCTCTTCCGCGCCGCGAATCAACACGAAAAAAGCGGGACGGGGAAGCCGCAAAGGGGGCAGGCTCTTGTCCTTGCGGCGAAAAAAGTCTTTGAAGGCGATCATAAGGGCGGAAGGGATATCGTACAAGAGTTCCCCGGAAATTCAAAGCGCAATTCCAAGTGGGAAGAGGTCTTGCCATCACGTCGTTTCTGACATAGGCATGAAAACTGCTAAGAACGAGGTTTTTCATTGGACGCACACCTTCATCAATCCCAGACCCAACGACAGCAACAGGTGCTGGCCCCGCAGTTGCGCCAGTCCCTCGAAATTCTGCAGGCGCCCATGCAGGAACTGCAGATCCTGATTCGTCGCGAACTGGAATTGAATCCCACGCTGGAGGTCGTCGAACCCGAAATGGAACGGGTGGAGGTCGAATCGGACCGCTCCAAGGAACTGGACGATGTGAGCGAACGGGAGTTCGACGAGGAATACGAAGTCCTCGCCCGGCTGGACGAGGACAGTCGGGAAAGTTTCCGACGCAACGAGGTCCTGCAACGCCCCTCCTCCGACGCCGAGGCCAAGCGCCAGTTCATGCTCGAATCCATGACCGCCTCGACCACCCTCCAACAGCACCTCAACGAACAGCTCACCCTCAGCTCGTTGACCGGCGTGGAAAAGAGCATCGGCGAAATGATCATCGGCAGCCTCGACGACGACGGCTATCTCGCCCTCTCTCTTCCCGAACTGGCCGAAAGCATCGGCGTCGAACTCGAGGTGGTGGAGGACGTGCTGGACGAAATCCAGGGATTCGACCCCGTCGGCGTCGCCAGCCGCACCCTGCAGGAATGCCTGTTGCAGCAACTGTCCCGCGCCGGAAAACGCGGCACCTTGGAAAGCCGCATCGTGGAGGAGCACCTCCAGGACCTCGCCCGACATAAATACGCCGACATCGCCCGCCGACTGGACGTCTCCGTCGACGACGTGCGGGAGGCCGCCACCCATATCGCCCTTCTCGACCCCAAACCCGGCCGCCGCTTCAGCCCCGAGGACGCCGTGTACGTGGTCCCCGAGGTGTTCGTGCGCAAGGTGCGCGGCGTCTGGCGCGTCCGTACCAACAACCGGGAACTCCCCCGCCTGCGCATCAGCCGGAACTACCGGGAGATGATGAACGACCCCAATACCGGCAAAGAGGCCCGCCGATATATCCGCGACAAGGTCCGGGGCGGAAGTTACCTGATGAAAAGCATCGGCCAGCGCCAGGAAACCCTCAAGCGCATCGCCGAGGAATTGGTGGCGCACCAGCAGGAGTTTTTCGAAAAGGGCGTTTCCCACCTCAAACCCCTCACCATGTCCGAGATCGCCGACCGCATCGACATGCACGAGACCACCGTCAGCCGCGCGATCAACCACAAATACATGCAGACCCCCCGCGGCACCTACGAAATGAAGTATTTCTTCACCCCCGGCTACAAAAGCGCCGGCGGCGAGGCGGTCTCCAACAAAACCATCAAAGACGCCATTCGCAAACTGGTGGAGCAGGAAAACCCAGCAAAGCCCTTGTCGGACCAGGCCATGGTCAAAGCCCTCAAGGAACAGGGATTCAAAGTCGCCCGCCGCACTATCGCCAAATACCGCGACGAACTCCACATCCTCCCCAGCCACCTCCGCAAAAACGCCTGAGGACTCAGAGGCACCCCCTCCATGGAGCGGTGGTGTCCCACCGCCGCGTGACCACACCCGCATGAAACAATCCCGCGGAGAGACGCCCGCGAATCAGGCTCCGGAGGAGCCAACGCGTGAAGCTCGGGGGCCATGCCCCCGAGAGACTTCCATAAGAAAATGGCGCGCCCCGATAGGGGTGCACGCGAGGTTTCGGACATGAGGACGATTTTGGTCATGTACCCTGGGCAGCAGCACTCCTCATTCAGAAAATGAGCTTTGCTTTTGGATGGGCACGATCTTCCCTCCCCCAACCCCTTCCCGCTGTTCCCGACACCGAAACCAACGGGCTCATTTCCTTACCAAATAATCGCGCCGCACCGCCTCCGGAAATTTCTCGATCGCGTAGCGCAGCATGGTCCGGGGCATATCGCGGCCGTGCCGGCGCAGAAAAGTCTCTTCGACCTCCCGGTCGCGGTTGCCGATTTCCCGCAGCATCCAACCCGCGGCCTTGTGGATCAGATCTTCCGGGTCGTGCAGCAGCATCTCCGCCAGCCGCAGAGCGTCCTGGAAGTCACCCTGCCGGATGAAGGTCAGGGTGGCCATCACCGCGATGCGCCGTTCCCACAACGAATCGGACCGGGCCAAGTCCTCCAGCGGTTCCCGTGAGCGATCGGCCAGCCAGCCGCCGACAATCTGCGGTGCGGAACTGTCCACCAGATCCCAGTTGTTGATCCAGGCGGTATGGGTCAGGTATAGCGAGTAGATCTCCTCCCGATCCTCATCCCCGCCACGCTCAAACCGCTGCGCCATCAGCAACAGTGCCAGCAGCCGCTCTTCATGAAATTGCGATTTCAGCAGCGTCCGCACATCCGTCAGCGACAGCTCCCGGAACCGCCTGGCCACCCTCCGCGTCCAGGGCACCCGCACGCCCAGAAACCGGTCCCCCTCTCCGTATTCTCCCGGCCCGGTTTTGAAGAACCGCCGACAGCCGGCCGCGTCTTCCGCATTTGCGGTTTCACGCAAGGCGGCGCGAATGTTCTGGATTGTGGATGCGCTCATTGGATTCGTATGGACGTGTGCTCAAGGTCTTTGTGTAGGATTCGATCCGGAACCGTCATGCCAACTCCTGGCCGACCATGATCCGATGCCTCGACCACCTCGCGAACCTGTTCAAGGATTTTATCCCGGCCGACGAGCTTGCGACGAGTCCGCCTGGGGATGGGACCGCCGGGAAGGCTCTATTTAGACTCGCTGAAAGACTAAAAATGATACAATGCACGGGCCGACCCCCTGCCCCATTTCCTTTTGAACATAGTTGGTCATCAGCATCAGCGTGAAGGTGTCGGAAATACCGTACATCATGCCGAACATGTGCATGTCCATGGTCATTTTGGTGGGCACAGACGAAAATCCCCGACCAAAGGCTTCCGCGTTGGTGATGGAATCCGTGCCGACCTGCAGATCGTCCATGGACATCCACATATAGCGGTAAGACAGCATCCATTCGCCGGCGGCGTGCATGTGATCGGCCATGACCCCGATCGGGGCGTGACCTTCAGGGAGGGGGTGGGAATGATCAGAGGACCCTTCCGCGTGGAGGGGTCGGACGGCGAGGAGAGCCGTCAACAGGGATGTGGCCAACAGGCCACGGGTAATAGAGTTCGTCTGCAAAACATTCTCCTGATAGAGAGGTTGAAAAATCCGATGGTTCGGACGTCGGACCACCGGAAGGGGATCTGAATCAGTAGAAGAGAATCGGACCCGGCACGGCGGTAATCCGGGAGGCACGGGATGCAGATCCAAGAGAGACAACGAGAGAAACAAGAAGGCGTGTTTTCATAAGCTCGGATCATAACCTTGCCGCGACCATCCGCCCATGTGGCAAATTGCCGCACCTCCTCCTCTTCCCGTCTACCGCCACCGTTTGAAGGATTTCATCGGGACATCATGTTCAGCGTCCCGCTCCGAAGGAATCAGCCCTCCAGGAAAAAAAGCACTTCAGCGAGTCGAACCGCAGGAAATCCCGGTCGGCGGTGTGCACAGTGGCTTTGAAAAACAGTGCGATGGAGGCGATCTGGGCATCCGTCACGAGATTGCCTCCCGCGGAGGCGGATTGAAGCAGGAGCTTTTTCACGTCGTCCATCTGGGAGAGGGGTGGCATAAGCAGTCGGCACACCGGCTGTTCCAGCCATTCCTCCAGATACGCAAATGCCTCCTCCACGCTTAAGGGATTCCGAAACACCTTCCGATGTGTGGATAAAAGAATGAAGGCAAACACCACCGGGTGACAGAACCCGACCTCCTCCCGGCCGTTGAGCAGTCCTTCCAGCCAGCGTTTCGCCTTGGCATGAAACGGATTCGATTCATCCACCGCATAGAGCGGTAGATTGACGTCCGGTACAATCAAGAATCCGACTCCGGGGACAGGTCGCGGAAGTCCTCGGTTTCCAGTTCATCCGCATGCTCCTCAAGTTTCAACGGATCCACTCCCGGAAGCACCCCCATGGATTTCGCCTTTACCCGGTAAGGGGCCGAGGGCTCCGCAACGACCCGGGATGCCAATCCATTCCGGATCGCATCATTCACCACCGCTTTAAAACTGCGGCGGGTCCGATGGGTCTCATCCCGGGGGGAAAGGGTCAGGCCGGGGGAAAGGGTCAGGCCGTTCATTTTAACATTTTTCCATTTGGATTAGCCCACGGAATACTGCAAAATGAGGAAATTCCGAAATTCGGAACCGCTCTGACTCCTGCCTTCCGAAGCTCGGAACTCATCAAAACACCATCCCGGACGCGGTGGGATTGCGGGACGTGTGACGAGGGGTGTCCACCGCGCCATAAAGAGACACAGCCTTTCGAGGCTTCATTCCCCTTCTCAGCGTTGTAGGATATCCGTCCCCAGCCCATTGGAGCCTCCTTCGTCGGATTTCGGGTTTGTGGTTTCTTGTTTCCGCAACGCGGGACGTTAGGGGCGGCTCAAACGCCACCTTCACGTCCTCGTTGGTGCGGTTTCCAGAGGAGATTCACACCATCCTCGTTGCAAATACCCTGTCTTGTTCCGGCTTCGGGACAAGGGGAAAATGGGTTTTCGAGAATATTTTCCCATCGGATTCTTCCTGCATACGCCCGGGAATGACCGGAACTCCTCCTGTTGATTCGCCTTCGGCGCACACGTCCTGTCGAAAAAACCGTTCCGACCAGATCTTTCCTCCCCCTCCTCCCTGAGCCTGCCCGGCCCCGGAAATAGTGGTGTTACCGGAACCAGGAAAGCCGCAAAGGACAACAGCATGCAAATCCAGGTTTTCGCTGCTCCTTGCCCGGGGAGGAACACTGGGGGCAAATTGCGCGAAAGGCTCCAAGAAAGCGCCAACCACGGGGCAAGCGGGAGGCGGCGACCGCTTTTCTTGGCATGATGCTATTGATTTATTATTATCAATAGACTACATGTACTCCATGATCAGCACCGCCACCCTTTCAACGCCCGCTCCCTCCCGCGCCGACCGCGCGGGGGTCATCGCCTCCGTGCTCTGCGCCATTCACTGCGCGGTCACCCCTTTTCTGCTGATCCTCGCCCCGGCCTTCGGGAAATTCTGGTCGCATCCCCTCTCCCACTGGATCGCCGCAGCCTTCGTGGTGCCGCTGGCGGGATGGATGGTGGCCCGGGGGTTTCGTCGGCACCACAAGCGCTGGATCCTGGCCGCCGGCCTCGGAGGCATCGGCCTGATCCTCACCGGCGCCGCCCTGCCTCATTTCACGAAGGCACCGGAAGCCTCCCACATGCATGGCGAAACCTGCGCCGACGACGGCTGCTGCCCCTCGATCGTGACCGACACGGCCACCGGCGACTCCCGCCTGCACATTCCCCCCGCCGCGGCGGTCACCACCCTTGGCGGCTTCCTTCTCATCGCCACCCACACCGGCAACCTCTGCGCCTGCCGAAAATGCCGGATTTGCGACGGGAAGTCCTGACACGCTCCCTTTGTTGCAGACGAAATTCTTAGTTTCGAGTTATGTATATCCATAAACAAACCCCAATGAAACTCTATCCTCTACTGTTGTCCCTCCTCATGCTTGCCGCCTGTGGGCAGGGAGGGAAAAAGACCTCCCTGGAATGGCCGGAACTGAAGACCGCCGATCAGGAGACCGAGGAGCTGGAGGGTCTGCTGGCCGGTGATCCGGACCCCGCCGCGCTCGCGGAGCACCTTCCCCATGTGAAAGAAGCGCTGGAAACCCTGTTGGCCTCCGGGATTCCCCCCGGAGCGGCGAATCGGGAGCTGGTGGAGCAGAAACTGGAGGAACTGCGGTCCCTGGCCGACAGTCTGGGAGACGACCCCGACGCGCTACCCGCTCTGCATCCGCTGATCGCCTCCATCATGGAGGAGGCCGGAATGCCGCATGTGCACGACGAGGATCACGACCACGGGCATGACCATGGACATGGCCACCACCATGACCACTGAGTCCGCCTCGCTGGTGCGGACCTCCGGATTGGAACTGCGGCCGGCGGGGGACGCCACCGTGCGGGTGTGTCCGGACGACCTTGAGATTTTCGCCGGGGAGCGGGTGGTGCTGACGGGTCCCAGCGGCTGTGGGAAAACCACCCTGGTGAACACCCTGTGCGGCCTGCTGGCTCCTTCCGCCGGAGTGATGCGGGTGCTGAACCGGGATCTTTACGCGATGCGTCCGGGAATCCGCGACCGGTTCCGCGGACGGCGGATGGGAGTCGTCCATCAGAATTTCCATCTGCTGCCTGGATTCACCGCTCTGGAGAACTTGGAAATCGCGCTGCGCTTTTCCACTGGAGAACGCGGACGCCGGGCACGGGAACGGGCCGCGAACATGTTGCACGCCGCCGGATTGGCGAACCAGATGCGAACCCGGGCGGAACGGCTTTCGCGCGGGGAGGCCCAGCGGGTCGCCCTGGCCCGGGCGCTGGTGCATGATCCGGAACTGCTGCTCACCGACGAGCCCACCGCCTCACTGGACTCCGAACGCGGAGCGGCCATGCTGGATCAGGTCGAATCCCTACGGGCGAAAACCGGGTGCGCCTGGCTCTGCGTCACCCACGACCCCGCGGTGGCGGCGCGGTTCGACCGCATGCTGGACGCGCGGACCTGGGTGAAAGAAAAGGAGGCCGTATGAATCTCCCGGGGATCTCCCTGCGCGCGCTACGCACCCGGAGGTGGGTGTCGCTTCTGACGCTGCTGAGCCTTTCCCTGGGGGTCGCCCTCCCCTGCGCGATCCTGCGGGTGCGCGAGCAGGTGGAAAACGCCTTGCTGCGCGAGGGACGTGGAATCGATTTGGTGGTCGGCGCCAAGGGAAGCCCGTTGCAGTTGGTCCTCTCCACCGTGCATCATCTTGATTTGCCCACCGGCAACATTCCCTGGCGACAGGTCGAGGAATTCCGCGCGGATCCGAGGGTCACGGCCGTGCTGCCAGTCGGACTGGGCGACAATTTCCAAGGATACCGAATCATGGGCACGGATACCGCGGCGAGGAACTGGCGGGACGCGGAGGACCGCTCCTTCGCCCCTTTGGAGGACGGCGCCTGGTTTGCAAAGGATTTCGAGGCCGTGATCGGATCCGAAGTGGCCCGCGGAACCGGCCTGCGTATTGGAGACCGTTTCGTGGGCGCGCACGGACTGGTCGCCGCCCCCGGCACCGATCATGATCAGTTCCCCTATACGGTGACCGGAGTGCTGGGAGAAACCGGGGGAGCCTCCGACCGACTGATCCTGGTCTCCATCGGGTCCGTGTGGGCGGTCCACGAGGAGGAACAAAACCTGCATAATCGCATGTTCGGCTCTGGTCGGGAGGCCGCCAATACGGAGCGGGAAGTCACCGCGGTCTGGCTCAAACTCCGTTCCCCCGGCCTGCGCATGTGGATGCGGGAGGAAATCAACACGGACACCGAAGCGATGGCCGCCGCCCCCATGGACGAACTGCTCCGTCTGTCCCGGAGCGTTCTGCGCCCCATGCGGGACGGGTTGCTGGCGATGGCGGCGGTGGTGGTGGGCGTCTCTGGACTCGCGGTGCTCAGCACCCTGCTCCAGGCCGCCGAGCGTCGACGGCGCGACTGGGCCCTTCTGCGTATTCTCGGCGCCCATCCACGGGAGGTGTTTCTGCTGGTGTGGCTGGAGGCGGTCTGGCTGACCCTGGCCGCGGTGGGAATCGGACTTATAATCGCGCATGGCGGCCTGCATGCGGCGGCGCGGTTCACCTCGCTGCCAGTCCTGCGCGGGATCACCCCCTGGCGACTGGCGGAGGGAGAGCCCACCGTGCTTGTGGCGGTCGCCGTGCTTGGAATCCTGGCCGGCGTGGGCCCCGCCCTCTCGGCCTATCGACGCTCGCCCCTGCGGGAGGCGCTATGAACCGGAATGTCTTTCTCCGCCTGGGTGGTTGTGTGGCGTTCGCGCTCTTTTTCGCCGGGGTTCTATGGATGTTGAATCCACTCACGGTTTCCGAAAAGGTGGATCCCGAAACGAACCCCACCTCGACCCCGCCACCGGCGATCCCCTTGGTGGATTTCAAGCTGCTTGAAAAAACACAGCCGGACGACAACTACCACCCCGTCTACCCGGAAGCCTTGTCACGCTTGGACGGAACCCATATCCGAATCCGGGGGTTCATGGCCCCTTTTGACGACCTCGAAGACATGAGCCGCTTCATGTTAATGGGGTACCCCACCGGATGTAATTTCTGCGCGCCCCCCTCGGTCAACCAAGTCGTTCTGGCCCGGCAACCGGATCGCCTGCGCCCCTTTCCCTATATCGGTGGTCCGATTGAAATTACCGGACGCCTCTCGCTTTGGAAAACAACCAGCGACGACCCGGCACACCGGGATGAGTATTTCCTCTATATTCTCGAAGATGTCCGGGTCGAAAAGGTGGAGCCGACCGGCTTCCGGACCCAAGGCCACCGCTAAATTCACCGAAAATCCGCGGAGCGGTCTCCATGGACCGTCCCCGTCCGTGTGTCCGACTGAAGGATCCCGTCAGTCCAGAAGAACGGCCTCGAGAAGACGAATCTCATACCGCTCGTCACGGAAGGGAAACACACGGACCTTTTTCCATGGAAGTTGGCCCGCGGGCTTTCCGTATTTCGAGCTTTGAACCAAATAGACGTCTTTTCCCGCGGCCACACAGGCGCGGTGCACGTCCGGATGATACTCCGAAACCGACATCCCGTCATCATCCTCGGCGTAAAGAGTCATCCCGAGAACACCGGGGTCCGGCCGAACCATAAACACATGGAAGGGACGGCCCCGTTTCTGCTGCCGTTCCTGTAAAAAGTCCATCGCGCTCTCCAACGCGAAACCCGAAGGCCAGCTATACACATATTGATGCCTCATCACGCCGGGCAATTCGGCGTTTTCGGGGCGTGTCGAGATCCGCAGACAACGCCCGACTCCGTCTACCGCGATGAGGAGAACCGCCATCAGGGCCGCTCCCCGGAGAATCCAGGCGGACGAACTCCCGTTCCAAAGCTTGACCCACAAAACATGCAACACGGTGCCGGCACACACGAAATAGGGAAGCGCCCACCCGAAATGATACCGGATCATCCAATGCTTCATCGCAAGGGCCTGGACCAGAATACAGATCAGGGCCAGAACGCACCAGGGAAACGCCCTCCGGGGGGCCGCGGCCAACGCCACCCACGGCGAGAACAACAGAAGCGCCGCCACCGGAGCGGAATGCAGGGTGCCATAGGTCGCCCACAACCATTTTCCGGCATCGTCGAGTTTGTCCCACCGAAACGAAAGTTTGGAATCCAGTTCGCTCTCGGGAAACGCGCCGATCTGGTCCAACCCCAGGAAGACCGCCAGACATAGCACCAGCATGGTTCCGAAAAGTGCCCACAAGTGCTTCCCGCGCCACGGTCCATCCGGAAAACTGAGAAGCAGTAGAAACGGTAGAGGAAAATACAGAAAATTGCACAACCGAACCAGCAGCAGCGCCCCCATGGCGGCGGAGATCCATACAACGCCCCGGACTCCGGGCTTCACGCGCCCGAATTTCAGCGACACCAGGGCGAGCACGGCGGAACCACAATAGGTCGCGCTGTCCGGAACCGCCAGCCGGTCAAAAAAATGCGCCATCGGGGACAGCGCGTACAAGCCCGACATCCAGAGTCCCATGCCCAGCGGTCGACGAATGTCGTACACCGTCGCCAACCCCACACCCAGATGGAATAAAGCCAGAACGGTGAGCGTCCCGAAAAACACGGACATCAATCGGAATCCCACAAGGGTCGGAACGGGCAACCGACTGAAGAGGGACAACAGTAGGCCAATGGTGGGCTTTCCGACCTGGGAACACGCCACGAACTTCTCGAATGCGCTTTTCTCGTCGTCCAACGCGACGGATCCCCGAATGCCCTCGTCCAGGAACACCGGCAGCGAACCAAGTTCGAAGGATCTGAAAATCACAAAGACAACGACAGCAATAACAAACGCAATGGATTTGGAACTCATCTGAATAGCGCGATCATGAAAAAATGCAGGTGGACGTGTCGACCTCGAAGACACATGCGGAACCTGGAGAGGGAGGCGAAGCGTCGAAACGCACAAACGCCCCTACCCCTCGCAATCCCATGGAGCAGAACGGTCCACATGCCGTCATGACATCCTCCGTTTCGCGTCATTCTTCACGCATCCCCCTCCCCGCCGACGCCCTCAGGAGTCCCGCATGGCTTTAAACGCCGCGATCAGGTGGTTGGTGGAGGCGTCGTGGGCGTCGGGACGGCTTTCTCCCTCCAGTTCGGGCAGGATCGCTTTGGCCAGCACTTTGCCCAGTTCCACGCCCCATTGATCGAAGCTGAAGATGTTCCAGAGGATCCCCTGGGTGAAGATCTTGTGCTCGTAGGCCGCGATAAGCGTCCCGAGACTGCGCGGGGTCAGCTTGCGAAGAAGCAGCGAATTGCTGGGGCGGTTTCCCTCGAAGGTTTTGTGGGGAATCAAATCGGGGTCCACCCCTTCCGCCTCCAGAGCCTCCGCCGTTTTGCCGAAGGCCAAGGCTTCGGTTTGCGCGAAATAATTGCTCATCAGTTTCACATGGTGGTCCCCGATCGGATTGTGGGACTCGGCGAATCCGATAAAGTCGCAGGGAACCAGTTTGGTTCCCTGATGAATCAATTGATAAAAAGCGTGCTGGCCGTTCGTGCCGGGTTCGCCCCAC
>Ga0194138_10000028_pt1 | contig 67613 bp, 59 predicted proteins | sample TARM_MetaG_T2_14_FD_134022 | JGI IMG/M metagenome (GOLD analysis project Ga0194138, IMG submission 134022) | Freshwater microbial communities from Pennsylvania, USA, analyzing microbe dynamics in response to fracking - TARM_MetaG_T2_14 (version 2) | ecosystem: Environmental > Aquatic >...
GCTAAAGAGAACTCGTGTGAATTCTTGGACTTCGTTCATAACGGGCATGTTTAAAACCACTTTCCTAACTAAGCATACTCTACACCAATTCCGAAAAATTGTTGAAGAAAACCATACCCACGATCCCAATTATACCAATAAGTTTACTTCTATTTCAAAACAGATCACCCATAGGCATTCAGGACAAACGGTGCGAATGGAGGTTTCGCATTTTTGTAAATCAAAAATACGAATGTTACAGACCGGACCCTTTCACCTCATCCCAATAGTGGTCCAATTCTTCCAAGGTATGGGAGTTGAGGGAGCCGCCCGACGCGGAGACCCGGCGCTCCACTTCCCGGAACCGGCGGGCGAATTTGGCGTTTCCGTCCTGCAACACCTGTTCCGCGTCCGCCCCCAAATGTCTCGCCACGTTGGCCAGCACGAACAACAAGTCCCCCAGTTCTTCCCGGGCATGCGCCTGATCTCCCACTTCCACGGCTTCCCGAAGCTCTTCGGTCTCCTCGCGGACCTTGTCGAGTACCGAGCGCACATCCGGCCAGTCGAACCCCGCCCGGGCCGCCTTTTTCTGGTACTCCTGCGCTTTACACAGAGCGGGCAGTTGCACCGGAACGTCGTCCAGCAGGGAATCGGGCTTCGGCTTGTGGGACTTTTCCCCGCGTTTGATCTCCCGCCAATGCTTCAGCACCTCTTCGGATCCCGACACCCGTGTGTCCCCGAAAACGTGGGGATGGCGACGGACCAGCTTGTCGGCGATGCCCCTCGCCACGTCTTCGAAAGAAAACGCCCCCTCCTCTTTCCGCAACTGGGCATGAAACACCACCTGCAGCAACAAATCCCCCAATTCCTCGCAATGATCCTCCACATTGCCGCGGTCGATGGCGTCAATCACCTCGTAGACTTCCTCCACCGCATAGGGGCGCAACGATTCGAGGGTCTGTTCCCGGTCCCACGGGCAACCGTTTTCGGAACGGAGCGTCTGCATAATGTCCAGTAACCGGTCGATTTCGCTCATGAGCCGTCCTTAGAGGAACCAGGAAATGTACAGATAGAGAACCGGGAGAGCGAAAATCAGGCTGTCCAGCACATCGAGAATACCGCCCAGGCCCTTGAGCCAGTGTCCACTGTCCTTGATGTCCGCCGCCCGTTTCAGCATGGACTCCACCAAATCCCCCAACACACCCGAGGCTCCCAGCAACGCCCCCAATACCACGCCGTCGATGGGATGGAACCCGATGTCACTCACCGAATATCCGTATAAAAACAGGATCAAACTGCTGGACGCCATCGCCGCCACAAGCCCTCCGACCACCCCTTCCCAGGTTTTGGCCGGGCTGATGCGGGGAATGAGTTTATGTCGCCCCAGACTCCGACCCGTGAAATACGCGCCCATGTCCGTACTCTTGATCACCAGGATTCCGTAGAGCAACAGGCTGCGGCCGTCCTCTCCCCCATTCCCCAGAAAAAGAATCAACAGGATAAACTGCATCAGGCCGGGCACATACGCCACCGTGAAAAACGATCCCGCGAGCTTCTCCAGGGTTTTCGACTGGTCACTGCGGAAAAGGCATCCAAGAAAAATGGCCCAGGCCGAAATCCCGGGCAACAGCCATTTGATATGAATCCAGTCCGGATCTCCCGTGGCGGCGAACCAGGCGCCCAACATCCACAACAGGGAAACCCCCAGCGAGGTCCAGCGTAAGGCGGGATACCCCGCCCCCGTCAGTAAATCCACGGTTTCAATCACCGCGAGGGAGGCGAGCACCACCACGAAGCCGCCCAGCAACCAGTCGGGCGCCCAAACGTACATGGCGGCCACCAACGCCAGAAAGCCCCCGCCCGTGGCCACGCGATGCTTCAGCACGGCTCCACCCCTCCAAAACGACGCTCGCGGTTGGCATAGGCCTCCAAAGCGCGCAAGAACGCTTCTTCCCGGAAATCGGGCCAGAGTTCGGGCGCGAAATAAAACTCGGCGTAGGATAACTGCCACAACAGGAAATTGCTCAGCCGGTGTTCTCCGCTGGTGCGGATCATCAGCTCGGGATCCGGCAGATCCGGCGCGTACAACCGCTCGCCCACCCGCTGTTCGTCGATGTCCTCGGGGTCCAATTTCCCCTCCCGCGCGTCGCGGGCCAGCGAGCGCGCGGCGTCCGCCAACTCGGTCCGTCCTCCATAGTTGAGCGCGAGCACGAGTTGGCGCTCTTCGTATCCCTCCGTCGCCTTCATGACTCGTTTCAACTCGCGCCCGGTGGCCGCGGGCAATCCGTCCAGGCGCCCGATGGCTCGCAAGCGGGTTTGATTGTCGTGCAAAAGTTTTTCATGCTTGGCAAGCATGCGGGGCAACAGGCTCATCAATCCGCTGACCTCGTCCTGCGGCCGTTTCCAGTTTTCCACGCTGAAGGCGTACAGAGTGAGGATTTTCACTCCCGCGTCACGCCCGGCCTTCATCACGGCCCGCACCGACTCCGCGCCAGCCTCGTGGCCCTTGAGACGGGGAAGCCCCCGCCGACGCGCCCAGCGGCCGTTGCCGTCCATGATGATGGCGACGTGGGTGGGTAGGGTTGCGGAGGTCTCGCTCATCAACGCTCAGTCCCGCAGGTCCGCCGGCGCGGAGGGGGTATAGAGGGTTTCATCCCGTTTGGGGCCCACCGACACCAGACCGGCGGGCGCGCAGGTCAGTTCCTCCAACCTGCGGATATAGGCTTTGCAGTTTTCCGGCAGGTCCTCCCAGCGGCGAATGTGCCCGGTGGGCGTGTTCCATCCCGGAAGCTCCTCGTACACCGGTTTGCACTCGGCGAACGCCCGGATCTGGGCGGGCAGGTGTTCGATCCGTTTCCCGTTCAATTCATAGGCCGTGCAGACTTTCAAGGTCTCGAACTGATCGAGCACGTCCAGTTTGGTGACGGCCCACCAGTTGACGCCGTTGACCATCACCGCGTAACGGGCCACCACGGCATCGAACCAGCCACACCGGCGGGGCCGGCCGGTGGTGGCGCCGAATTCATCACCCACCTTGGCCAGGTTTTCGCCGTCGGCGTCGAACAGTTCCGTGGGGAACGGCCCCTCGCCCACCCGGGTGGTGTAGGCCTTCACGACGCCGATCACATCGTTGATGCGGTTCGGCGGCACCCCGGACCCCGTGGGCGCTCCGCCGGAGGTGGTGTTGCTGGAGGTCACAAAGGGATAGCTGCCGTGATCGATGTCCAACATGGTGCCCTGGGCGCCTTCGAACAGCACGGACTCGCCCCGCAACACCGCCTGGTTCAGCAGCATGGTGGTGTCCGTGATCATTGGCCGCATCTCCGCGGCGGCCTCCCGCACCTCCGCCACCACGGACGCCTCGTCCAGCGTGTCCTGCCCGTAGACCTCCAGCAACCGGTTGTGCTCACGCAGATTCACCCGCAGGCGTTCCTCGAAATCGGGCTCCAGCAGGTCGCCGGCCCGCAGGCCGGTGCGGTGCATTTTGTCCACGTAGGCCGGCCCGATTCCACGCCGGGTCGTGCCGATTTTCACGGACGCGTCCGCGGTTCGGCTTTCACGCGCGCCGTCCAGCGCCCGGTGATACGGCAAGGCCAACTGCGCGCGGTCCGAAATCCACAGACGCCCCTCGACATCCACACCGCCCTCCCGCACGCCGGCGACCTCCTCCCTGAACCCCTGGGGGTCGATCACACACCCGTTGCCGAGAATGCAGGTCTTGCCTTCACGCAAAATCCCACTGGGAATCAAGTGCAACACGTACTTGCGGTCCCCGACTTTCACCGTGTGGCCCGCATTGTTGCCGCCTTGAAAACGCGCGATCCAGCCAGCCTTTTCGGTCAGCACATCGACGATTTTTCCTTTGCCTTCGTCTCCCCACTGTCCACCTATCAACACTCGGGTTGCCATCGGGTTGTCACCTTTCATAAAGTATGCAATCAAAAGGGTCGGACCACACGGTGGCCGACCCCTGAACGGAGCCATCTGGTTAATCGAATCCCGAAGCGGGGTCAATGGCTTTCTGGGGTTTGCGCCCGGATTGTGGGATGTCGGCCCCCTCCCGAAGAAAAAAATCGAAAAAAGCGCGGAAAACCGGAAGGAGCCAAACTTCGGGAGTGTGATATGAAAACATTCGATCCCCTTCCCTCCCGTTCCCACTCCGCCGACCTCTACAGACGACTGCTGCGGTCACCCGTCAAAACGGTCGACGAACCCGACCCCACCCTTGATCCGTTTTCCGAACGGCACTTGCAGTGCGTCTGGCACGATCGCGGCCTGCGGCCGCCGAATCTGCTCACCCTGCGGGGGGAATCGGTGGAAATCCTTTACCCCGGCCGATGGAATCTCGAGAGCGGGCCGGATTTTCTGGACGCCGAGTGGCGCGTCGGCGGGCGCCGGATCCGAGGAGATGTGGAGATTCACATCCGACCCATGGACTGGCGTCACCATGGACACGGCGACGATCCGGCCTTTCGCAATGTCCGCCTCCACGTCACCTACGACGAGGGGGAACTCCCTCCGGGCGTCCTTCCGGCCGGGTGTGAGCAAATCTGCCTGAAACCCGTTCTCGCCGCGCGCAAGCATTTCTTCTTTGATCGGATCGATCCCGAGAGGTACCCGTGGAACGCGACCGTGCCGGATTCCGAACTCCACGACAGATTGGCCGAATTGGACGACGCACAACGCGGCGACCTGCTGGAGGCCGCGGGAAGGGAGCGGTTGCGTAGAAAAACGCTTCGAATGGGGGCGCTGATCCGGTCCGCGGGAACGGCCCAGGCCCTGTATCAGACTCTGATGCGGGGCCTCGGGTACAAGGCCAACCCCGAGAGGATGGAGGCTCTGTCACGCGCCCTCCCCCTGTCCCTGCTGCGCGCCCTCGCGGGCAACCGCCCGGAGGCCGCCCACGCCCTCTTGCTCGGGTGCGGAGGGCTGTTGCCTCCCGATCCGGATGCGCCGGGACCGCGCCCCCCGTGGGTGGATGTTCGCCGGATGTGGGACGTGTGGTGGCCTTGCCAGGAACGGTTTTCCGACAACACCATGTCGCCCGACTCATGGAACCTCGGCCATTGCCGTCCGGGAAATCATCCGATTCGGCGGCTCGCGGCGGCGGCGCGGTGGTGGACCACACTCCCACCTTTGGAGGCACAACTTGTCCCCTCGGAAGAAGAATCGGAAACGGAATGGGTGCGGCGATGCATGCGCCTGCTTCAACCTCCGTCACCGGGGAACCGGGACGTCCGGGTGGTGGGGAGATCGCGGGCGGGCGCGTTGTTCCTCAACGCCGTGCTGCCCTGGCGGCTCGCGCGGGGGCACGCGCGACCGGAGCCGTCCCTCTGGAAAGCCCTTCCCTCGGAACCCCTGAACGCCAAGGCCCGCCACGCCGCCTACGTTCTGTTCGGTCCCGACGCGTCTCCCCGCATTTTCCGTGGCGGACTCCGGCGGCAGGGACTGTTGCAATTTCACGAGGACTTTGGATTCTGATGTTCATCCGCCCGCGCCGAAAATGCGCCTTGACGCCTTGGAGCCGGTTCCGCAGAATGCGCGGCCACCCTCTCCTCCTTCATGCGACTCTTCCTCTCCCCTCCCCATCAAACCGGCGCCGAAGCCGAATGGCTTCGCGCCGCCCTCGACACCAATTATCTGGCCCCCGCGGGCCCCCTTCTGGATCGATTGGAGAATGAGATCGCAACTCGCCTGGGCCACCGGCACGCCCTGGCGTTGAATTCGGCCACCTCCGCCCTCCATCTCGCCATACGGCATCTGCGGGACACCCGTCCGATTCACCCGAACTCCGGACCGCCCGTGATTCTGGCCGCGTCCCTCTCTTTCATCGCCAGCGTCTCCCCCGCCCTGCACCAGGGATGCGAGGTATGGCTGATCGACGTCGAGGAGGAAAGCTGGACGATGGATCCCGTCCTGCTCGCCCGGGCACTGAGGGACGCGACGGCCGAACAACGCACCGTACTCGCCGTCATCCCCACCGAACTGTATGGGCAGGCCTGTGATTTGGACGCCATCCGCGGGTTGTGCGACCCCGCGGGCGTTCCGGTCCTGCTGGACGGCGCGGAATCGCTCGGTGTGCGCTACGTGGGCTCGGCGCGCCCCTGGGCGTCGGTGACCTCATTCAACGGGAACAAGATCATCACCGCCTCGGGTGGCGGCATGCTGGTGTCGGACGACGAACAACTGATCACCCACGCCCGCAAACTCGCCGCGCAGGCGCGGGAGGCCGAAGTCCACTACGAACACGCCGAACTGGGCTACAATTTCCGAATGAGCCACCTTCTGGCCGCCGTCGCTCTGTGTCAACTCGAAGCGCTGGACGACCGGGTCCAACGTCGAAGGGAGATTTTCGACCTGTACCGGAACGAACTCTCCGACCTTCCCGGAGTCTCCTGGATGCCCGAGGCGCGGTGGAACCACTGCACCCGCTGGTTGAGCGTGATGCGCATCCATGCGGAGACCTTCGGCGTAACGCCGGAGGACATCCGGCTGGATCTGGAGGAGGAGGACATCGAGTCCCGCCCCGTTTGGAAACCCCTCCACCGCCAGCCCGCCCTGCGGGGGCTCCGCTGTTATGGCGGCGCCGTATCCGACCAGTTGTTCAGGGAAGGGCTCTGCCTTCCCTCCGGCAGCGCGATGAACGACCGGGACGTGGTGCGGGTGGCCGGCATCATCCGGAAATCCCACGGTCAGAATTCCGGGTCCTGAACCGAGAGGGCCTCCACCGCCTCCAACGGAACGACCCGCCGTCCTCCATCGGCCCGCAGCAAATCCAAGGCCTGGAAATCCGGAACGCCCTCGAGCACATCCCCGCCGACCAGTTCCAGGCGGTATCCCCCGCCGTTTCCCACTTTCTCCATGCGACGCACCTCGTGCAAACGAACCGGAAACACTCCCACGGCCCCTCGAACCCTGAACGTTCGGTTTTCCGTTTCCGCCCGCACCCCGCCCCTGTCCGTCGCCACTTGGACCCGCACTCTCTCCGGCCCGCCCAGATAAAGGTCTTCCAATCGGCGCGCCCCTTCGAGAACCTCTTTCTCCGCCTCCCCGGGCTCGAGCCGCATTCGACTCGGAGCCAACTGACGCAGGGTTTCCGCGGACAGCTCCGATTCTTCAAGGGGCTCCGTCCCCGCGCCATCGGTGGACTTTTCGGATTTCGCGTGCCCGCGCCGGGCCGGATCGGGTCCCGACGCGGTGTCGGAGGAGTCCGGTTCCTCCGGCGCGTATTCGGGCAACGCCAGTTGCGCGCGCACGGCGGTGAGCGAGAACAGGAGGAACAACAAAGCCGGAATCCGCATGGACCACACCCTACCCGCCCTCCACGCAATTGAAAAGAGGTAAAACATTGCGTCCCCCATGTAAATGTGCTGATAGACACGCCGAATGAATCTCCTGAAATTCATCCAGCCGGAATGCATTCTCACCTCGGTCCGGGCGGAGAGCCTGGAGGACTTGCTCCGTCAACAGGCCGAAACCATCCATCGCCACACTCCCGAGCGCTATTTGGAGGGCCACACGCTCGAGGGCTTGGTGGAGATGCTGCTGGACCGGGAAGAAAAACAAAGCACCGGCCTGGGCAATGGCATCCTGGTGCCGCACGCCCGCGTTCCAAACTTCGATCATTTGGGCCTGTCCATCGCCGTACTGGCCGATCCCATGGACTACGAGACCATCGACCAGAAACCCGTCCGTCTCTCATGCATGGTCATCGCGCCCTCGGAAACGCCCAACATCGTGATCAAAATCTGGTCCACACTCGCGCGTCTGCTGAACGATCCCGCGGTGCACAACTATTTTCTCCAGGCGCCCGACGCGGAAACGATCTACACCTATCTGTGCAAGCACGACCTGAATCTCGACCTGAGCATCACCGCCTCGGACATCATGATGAAGCCCCGGGTTCGGCTCTCCCCGGAAACGACCCTGAAGGACGTCACCTATATGATGTTTAAACACAAGGAGGCCTGCCTGGCCGTCCTTGACGAGAACCAACGCATGGTGGGGCAGATCACCACCGACGCCGTTTTCCAATACGGCATGCCCGAATTCTTCAGCCAATTGCAAAGCGTCTCTTTCGTGCGGAATTTCAACCCCCTCGAGAAATATTTTCAGCACGAGACCGAAATGCTGGCCCGGGACATCATGCGCGAGGATTACGCCACCGTCCCCCCATCGGCCACACTCGTTGAAATCATTTTCCTGCTCTCCGTCAAAAAACACCTCAAGGTCTACGTCACCGACCCCTCCGGCAAGCTGATGGGCATTATCGACCGCCTGGCAGTCCTCGACCGGGCCATCAACTTCTAATCCTCCGCCATGCCCGACGCCGTCGCCCCTTTTCTACCATCCCTGATCGTTTTCACGATTTGCTATTTCTTCATCGCCACGGAACGTATCGACAAGACCGTGGTCGTGGTTCTGGGCGCGGCGTTGCTGATCTCCACCCACCAGATCGGCTATCACGAAGCCGTGGAGAAAATCGACCTCAACGTGATTTTCCTGCTCATCGGCATGATGGTCAGCGTGAACATCCTCGCCTCCACCGGCGTGTTCGAATGGGTCGCCATCGTGACCGCCCGGGCCGCGAAAGGAAACGGTGTACGATTAATGGTGTTGCTGATGATCGTCACGGCGTTCCTCTCGGCGTTTCTCGACAACGTGACCACCATCATTCTCATCGCCCCCATCACCATTCTCATTACCCAATTGCTGGAAATTCCCACGGTGCCTTTTTTGATTCTGGAGGCAATCGCCTCCAACATCGGCGGCACCGGCACCCTGGTGGGCGACCCCCCGAATATTATCATCGGCTCCCAGACCCATTTGGGATTCAATGATTTCCTGATCCACCTCGGACCCGCCGCGCTTCTGATTCTTCTGGTCATGGTGGGATTGGCCGTGATCGTGATGGGAAAACGGTTTCAGGTCTCGGACGCCGCCCGCGACAACCTGATGCAGGCCGAACCCCGGCTGGCCATCATTCGACCGGACCGGCTGAAAAAAGCCCTCCCTTGTATGGGACTGATCCTGCTGGGCTTTTTCCTCAGCCACACCCTCGACACCGAAACCGGAATCATCGCCCTCGCGGGCGGGTTTTTCATGGCGTGGGTCTGTGGCGAGGACCTGCATCACGCCCTCTCGAAACTGGAATGGAGCACCATCCTTTTCTTCATCGGCCTCTTTATGCTGGTCGGCGCCTTGGAGGCCAACGGTCTGTTCGAGCTGCTGGGCCACAAGATGCTCGAGGCCACCCGAGGGGATTTGTTGACCACCGCCATCGCGGTCCTCTGGTTCAGCGCCCTCTTCAGCGCCTTCCTGGACAATATCCCCCTGGTGATCTCGTTCGTGCCGATTCTGGAAACCCTCATCCCCGAATTCGCGGCGCAATACGGCCTGGATCCCCATAGCGCGGAAACCCTCCGCACGATTTCCGAACCCCTGTATTGGTCTCTGGCCCTCGGCGCCTGCCTCGGCGGGAACGGCACCGTGGTGGGCGCGTCCGCCAACGTGGTGGTCGCCCAGATCGCCCGGCGCAACCGCTATCGGCTGACCTTCGGCGATTTTTTCAAACTCGGGTTTCCCACCCTCCTGGTGAGCACGGCCATCTCCACCGTCTACCTGTACACCCGCTATTTCCTCTAACCCTGGGAGCCGAGAGACCTTTCCCTTGTTGAAACGGGAGGAGCCCATGGAAAGGAAACCTCACAACTCCCGCCGGGAAACCGCTTGCTTTTTCCGGGGCGCCGATTTCATAATGCCTCCATGACCGACCGCGGAGACAGCCCCCCCTCCGGCGCCCCCGCCGCGCTTCCGGCCACCTCTCTGGCCGCCACGTGGTTCGGTGACCTGGTCGATCAACTCGAGAAACAGGCCGAGTCCTACCAAACCGACTTGGATATTATGGACCCGGAGGTACTCGAACTCTTCGCCGAGGAAATCCGCGAAGCCGTGGCCGGCCTCCAGTTGTCCGTGGACCAACGGGACGAACAGGCCGTCCGCCGGTATGCCCACACCCTTCAAGGCATGGGAGGCACGGCCGGAGCCCCGGAAATTTCCGTGGTGGGCCGCGAACTCAGCGACGCCGCGAAACAGAACGACTTCGAGCGTATCGCCACCTTTACCCGCGCTCTGGAGGGCTGGGAGCGGGAATGGACCACCGGAGAGGCCGCCGCTCCGGAAGAAAAAAGCGAGGGCAAATCCATGCCCCGCCTCGAAGGGAAACTACTGGTGGTGGACGACGAACGGGCCAACAGGCGCTTTTTAAGCGGGCTGCTCGAAGAACGGGGCGCCACCGTTCTCCTCGCGGAATCGGGAGAAGAGGCCCTCGACCTTATTCGGAGTCAACGTCCCGATGTGGCCATGGTGGATGTCATGATGCCCGGCATGACCGGCTACGAAGTGTGCCGCCGGGTCAAGGAGGACCCGGAAACCGCCGACACCGCGGTGATCATGGTGACCGCCAAATCCACCGTCGAGGACATCGAACACGGGTTCGAACTGGGGGCCTTCGATTATATCCGAAAACCCTTTCACAGCCGGGAGCTGATCGCGCGGGTCCAGAACGCCCTGCAACTCAAGTTTCAGAACGACGCGCTCCGGCAATGGAAGGAGCGCATGTCGCGTGAACTCCAGGTGGCCGGCGCGCTCCAGTCGGGCATGTTCAACCCCAAACCCCTGCTGGGCATGCACTACGATCTCCGACTCGCCTACTCCCCGAGTCAACAGATCGGCGGCGACCTCTTTGATGTGCTGGAGCTGCAGAACGGCCATCTGTTCGCGTATGTGGCCGACGTGGCCGGGCACGGGGTGGCCTCCGCCCTCGTGTCCACCCTGCTCAAAGGCGTGATTTCGGAAGTCGCCCGGAACCACATTTCCGAACCCTTGTATGTGCTCAACAACCTGATTCACACCCGATTCCGACGCCTGATCGCCGACCCCGAAATTTACGCGACCTCGTTCATGATCCGGGTCGATCCCTCCTCCCGCCGGATGGACGCCCTCAACTGCGGCCATCCGCTGCCCGTACTGCTCGACCGCGAGGGACGGGTTCTTCCCGACCTCATTCCCGACTGCGGCGGCATGCCCATCGGCATGCTTCCGCCCGAGCTCGGCGACCCCTACACCGCGGAGGACGAAATCCATGTCCGACTCCCCGAGGGCGCCCTGCTGTTTATTTACACCGACGGACTGATTGAAGCCCGCACCAGCGAGGGACGGGAGTGCGGCATGGAAGGGTTGATCGAAGCCATTTCCGCCCTGATTCCCCGGCAGGGAGCCGTCCACGCGCCCGAAGACGTGCTGACCCGTCTTCGCAGCCAGGGCTATGAACTGTCCGCGGACGACTGTAGTCTCGTGGGATTACACCTGTTGGGTGAAACCGATCTGGTGGGAGGTGGAAAGTTCCCCGCCACCGCCGAGGGCGCGGATCGGAACGCGGCGGAGATCGAACGGCTGTTGCGGAAGTCGGGCTGGGACGAGGAATCCGCCGCCATGGTCCGCCTGGTCGCCATGGAACACACCATGAACGTGGTGAACCACGGGGGCCTTCCCGAACACGCCCGCTGCCTCTACCGGCTCACCGCCTCCCCCTCCTCCTGTCAGCTGCTCTTTCGGGACACCGGAGCGGACTGGAACGCGGCCAACCGCCTCCGGGATTCCGCCCGGAGACGCGAAGACGGCTCAAGCGAGTGCGGACGCGGCCTTTCCATGATTCACAGGTTGTGCAACCGGGTGGATTACTTCCGGCGTGACAATCGAAACCATACCTTTTACGTCATTGAGAAATCGATTGGCCACGCGTTGCTGTCCGAAACCCCGGACGCCTCCTGATTTCAACCACCGAAAACCCGACGCGAGGATCTCAACCATGCAGAGTGAATTTTCCAAAAAAAACACCACCGGCATCGCCGCTCTATCCGGCGGACTCAACGCCGTCAACGTCGACCAGTTTCGACAGGAATTTAAAACCTGGTATGAGAATAATCCCGAGTTGAAAAGCGTCATTCTGGATTTCTCGGACGTGGACATGGTCGACAGCGCGGGACTCGGCGTATTGATCGGTCTTTTGAAACTTGTCTCGGAGCGGGACGGGGACCTGAAACTGGTCGGGCTCAGCAAGCGGGTGCGCCTGGTCTTCCAGATTACCCGCACCCAGAGGATTTTCACGATTCTCGACACCATGGACGAAGCGCTGGACGAAACGGAATGAGCCCTCCCGACACCCCCACGGCCGAGGCGCTGCAACGGCGGGACCGCCTGTTGGAGGCCGCGGCCTTCGCCACCTCCTCCCTGATTTCCACGGAGAATCTGGAGGAGGCCATCCCTCAAATTCTGGACCTCATCGGCGTCGCCTCCGGCCAGGACCGGGTCTACCTCTTTGAACTGCACGAGGGAACCACCTCCAAGGGCGTCGAGCCCTGCCTGAGTCAGCGATACGAGTGGAGCCGCGAAGGGGTTGCCTCCCAACGGGACAACCCCTCGTTGCAACACATGCCCGTGGCTCCCCATTTTATTCGGTGGATCGACCGCCTCGAATCCGGGAAATTCATCGAAGGCCCCGTGGCCGGATTTCCCGAAGAAGAGCGACGAATTCTCCTGCCCCAGGACATCGTGTCCATTCTGGTGGTTCCGGTGATTAAACACGACAAGCTGTGGGGGTTCGTGGGATTCGACAATTGCTCCGCCGCTTGGACATGGACCGGAGGAGAGCGCTCCATTCTGGTGGCCGTCGCCTCCGCGCTCGGATCGGCCATGGAACGGAATGAATCCCGCCGCGAACTCGTCGCCAGCAACCGGGAACTGAACAAGGCCGTGGAGCGCGCCCGCCGCCTGGCGATCGAGGCCGAGGAGGCCCACCAGGCCAAAAGCGAGTTTCTGGCCCGTATGAGTCACGAAATCCGCACCCCCATGAACGGCATTCTCGGAATGGCCCGTTTGCTGCGGCAGGAACCCCTGAACGAAAAACAGGCGGAATACGCGGACATCATCCTGCACAGCGGCGAGTTGCTGATGCACATCATCAACGACATTCTGGACTTCTCCCGGATCGAAGCCGGAAAACTCACCCTCACCCGAGAACAGTTCGACCTCCACATGCTGTTGGAGAGCATCGACAACCTGATGGAGCCAAAGGCCCGCGACAAGGGACTCCGCTACCTCTCCACGGTGGACGACGCCGTTCCCGCCCAGGTGGTCGGCGACCCCCTTCGCGTCCGGCAAATTCTCGTCAACCTGGTGGGCAATGCGCTCAAGTTCACGGAAACAGGCGAAGTGGCGGTTCGGGTCGCGCGACGCGAAGAGACCCGGCACGCCGTCGAACTCGAGTTTTCCGTCCGGGATACCGGCCCCGGCGTTCCCGAGGAGAAACGGACCGGGTTGTTCGAGGAATTCACCCAGGTCGACGGATCCAGCGTGCGACGTCACGAGGGAACCGGACTTGGATTGGCCATTGTCAAACGACTGCTGGGACTGATGGGCGGGACCATCGAAGTGGTCAGCCGGGTGGGAGAAGGGTCCACTTTCACCTTCCGTCTTAAACTTGAAACCCGGCACGACGAAACGGGACCCACCGGCAATCGATGGAAGGCGCTTCACCCCCACCGTTTTCTGCTGGTGGACGACAAACGGGAAAACCTCCGCATCCTCGGCGGCATTCTCGACCAATGGGGATGCCGCCACGCGGCGGTGACGAATCCCCTCGAGGTTCCCGCCCTGATCCAAAAAGCGCGGGAGGGCGGAGATCCCTTCACCTTTGGAATTTTCGACATGATGATGCCCGAGATGGACGGCGTGCAACTCGCCGAGCGGGTGCGGCGCCAGGCCGCCGAGACGGAGATGCGACTCTTCATGCTCTCCTCCGCCGACATCCGCAACAGCCTGCCCGATGTGCACGGCGCCGGATTCGCCGCGATCCTGCAGAAACCGGTCCGGGACACCCAACTCCTTGACGCCTTGCTGACAGATCTTACCGCCTCCGGCGACGCGCCCCCTCTCGAAAACCCATCGTTTCGGGTCCTCATCGCCGAAGACAACAAAGTCAATCAAAAGGTCGCGGCCCACTATTTAAAAAAACTGGGACTGGAGAGCGAGGTCGTTCCTAACGGCGTCGCCGCCCTCGAAGCGCTGGACGGCGGAAACTTCGATCTGGTGCTGATGGACGTTCATATGCCCGAGATGGACGGTCTGGAAGCCACTCGCACCCAGCGGGAGCGCGAACAGGCCTCCGGAGCCACCCGCGTGCCCATCCTCGCGCTCACCGCCGATGCGGTCGAAGGAGATCGTGACAAGTGTATCGAGGCCGGAATGGACGACTACATCGGAAAACCCATCCGCTTCGATCTCCTCACTGAAAAAATGCGGACGTTCCTGGGCCCCCTCCCCGGGGACGGCTGATCCACTTCACCCCCGTCGGGGCAGCCGCGCCTCCACGGCGGCGGCCACCTCTTCCACCGTCAGCCGCCCGATCATCGCATTCCCTCCCTGCTTGTAGGAACGATGGTCGGGATATCCCTCCGGACCGGGAAGCGGCCGCAAGACCGTGGCCCTGTCGCTCCAGGGGCCGGTGAGGGCCGGATCGGTGGGTCCGAAAAGCGCCACCAGGGGAGTCCCCACGGCGGCGGCGAAATGCATGGGGCCCGAATCATTGCACACTAGGCAATCCACTTGTTTTAGGACATCGCCCAATTCCAGCAAAGGACGGCGGCCACACAGGTTCCATACCCCCTCTCCCAGGGTTTCCTTCATGTGGCTTCCCAGTTCCGCGTCCCCCGGTCCGCCCAGGATAAAAACGTCCAATGGGCGTTCCTGTTGAAGCCGCCGTATCAAGTCGATGTACTTTTCAACGGGCCAGTCTTTCGCGGGCCATCGGGAACGGGGAGCCACAGCCAGTCTCGGCGACGCCCCGGGCAACGGCTCGCTTTTTGGAAAATCAAAGAGATACCGGAGCGGTTTCGGTTCGATCTCCAAATAGCGCAAGGTGTCGCACAAACGATCAAGGGCGTGCGGCGTCTTCGCCGTGGCGGGAGGGGTCTCCCCCGCGAAAATCCCCGAACCCTCTCGCGGAGAGCTTGGGGAAAGTTTGCGCCCCGCCCGGGCCATGCCCAACACCAGTCCGCTTTTCATCAGTCCCTGCAAGTCGATCGCCAGATCGTATTTCCGGGCTCTGAGTCTCCGACGAAAGGCCATGGTGTCTTTTAATGCGCCTCTGCGGGGGAAACACAACACCTCGTCCACATCACGGCAACACCCAATGAGTTCGGCGTATTCCGGTTGGGTCACCCAGTCCACCGCCGCGCCGTAATGGGAACGAAGCCGGTGGACCACAGGCACCGCGTGGAAGAGGTCGCCCAGCGCGCTGAGCTTGACCACCAGGATCCGCCCGACCTCAGCCATTTCCGGCCCGCGCCAACAAGTGGAGCATCACCGCGTTTTGCGCGTGCATGCGGTTTTCCGCCTGATCGAACACCACCGACTGCGGACCGTCGATCACCTCCGAAGTCTGCTCGTATCCGCGGGCGGCGGGCAGACAATTCATGAACACCGCCTCCGGGTCCGCCGCCGCCATCACCTTCGCGGTCACCTGGTAGGGCATGAACTGCTTCACCCGCTCGTCCAGTTCCGCGGGGTCGATGTGGTAGCTCATCCAACTGTCGGTATACACCACGTCCGCCCCTTTCGCGGCCTCCAGGGCGTCGTCGGACACCGTCACCTCGGTCCCGTTCACCGCCGCCAGGCTCCGGGCCTTGTCCAACACCTCCGGCAAGGGTTCGAACTCCTCGCCGCTTGGACAGCCCACCCGGATATGCATTCCGGCCATGGCGCAGCCGTACATCAGGGAATGCGTCACGTTGTTGTTGCCGTCCCCGAGGAAACAAAGCGTGCGGCCCTCGAGGTCCCCCTTGTGCTCGGAAAGCGTCAACAAATCGGCAAGCACCTGACAAGGATGGGAAAAGTCGGTCAGGCCGTTGATCACCGGCACTCCGGCGTGTTCGATCATCTCGGCCAAATCGGAATGCTTGTACAAACGGGCCACGATCAGGTCCGCATACCGGCTCACCACCTTGATGGTGTCCGACAGGCTTTCCTTGCCGGCGCCCAGTGGACTCGTGGACACGTCGTAATTGATCGCGTGCCCACCCATGCGGACGATGCCCGTCTCGAAACTGACCCGGGTACGGAGACTTGGTTTCTCGAAAATCATGAACAGCACCTTCCTGGCCGCCGCGTCGGCATACGCGGAGGGATCGGCTTTCAGATCCCGGGCGCGCCGCAACACGGACCGCAAGGTGTCCGGAGTCCAGTCCGTCAAAGATGAGAGATGTTCCATAGCATAGTCTCCATTCAGGGAAAGCGGACAGTATAGGAGGCATTTTCCCGGTGAAAAGCAGAATCCAAAAAAAGACGCCATCCAGAACAATGGGCGCCACCGGAAGGTCCGCGCGTCCCGAGTCCACCTCGGGGGATCGCGGTTCTCAGCGCCACAGAGCCACGAGAACGGCGAGCATGGTGAGGATCGACAATCCCAAACTGATCCAGGCCCACTTCACGGAATCCGACGCCCCCTCGGAGACCGCCCCGCCCTTCGAAGCCCCGGGACGCAGACGGGAAATCCGCTGCCGAACCAACTCGGCGGACGCGAGAAGATGAACCACCTGATTCCGCTGTGTGTCCATTCTCCGGGACAGAGAATTCAGCCGTTCCCCAATCCCCTCCACCTGGTCCGCACAGGCGCGGACGGCTTCGCGGGTGGATTCCAATTCACGCTCGACCTCTTCCCGGTCTCGGGGATTCACCCCCTCCCGCACCTCGGGCACCCGAATCTCCCCGCCGCAATCAGGGCATTCCACGAGCGATCCGGCCATGGTGACGCCTACAACCAACGCGTGGCCGCATTCCGGGCAATCAAAATAGACATCGTCCTGCATACGCTTCCAAGTGTGCGCGGTCTCCGCATGGAACCCAAGAAGAAAAATCCTCCGGGACCAAGTCCGGAGGAGAAAGGTGGAGCACCTAGCGGGAGTCGAACCCGCCTATCCTGCGTGGGAGGCAGGTGCATTACCGATATGCTATAGGTGCGGCGAAATCCGCAGTCAGTTTCGATGCCGGAACGTGATACGGCCCTTCGTCAGATCGTACGGCGACATTTCCACCTGCACGCGGTCGCCGGTGGTGATGCGGATGAAATGCTTGCGCATTTTGCCGCTGATGTGCGCGAGAATTTCATGGTCGTTCTCCAACTTCACGCGATACATCGTCGCGGGAAGCACCTGGGTGACGACGCCGTCCACTTGAATCAAGTCCTGATCTTTTTTCGCTGGCATATAATAAACAGTACTGGGATTGAGGGGGTTACATAGCGAGTATCTTCGAAAACGCAACCTTTTCCCTTAAAAAAACCATCCGGGGGAGAATTCCTCGTTTCACCGTGGAATATGTTTGCTTTCGCTCCACCTGAACGCAAGTAGTCACGCGCACTCAATCCGAACCTCCCTATGACCCATGGACAGAAATCTCGTTGAACGTATCGGCTACACGGACCACGGAACCCATCCCGCGGAAATCGACCCGGACCTGATTCAATTCATCAACATCAAACTCGCGGCCCTCGACCTGCCCATCTATGGAAACGAGCAATCCACTCCTTTTCTGGAGATCGGCCGAAGCCTTCTCGCCACCGTTCAGGCGAAGAACCGTCTGTTGGCGGACTACATGTGCCCGGTGGACCAGCACATCAACGGCTTTTTGAACCGGTACTTCGAACGGCACGGTGTCGCCACACGAAGCAGCTGGCTCCCCCTCGACACGTTCATTCTGGAACGTCACGGCTTGGCCCGCGCCCTCTCCCTCCCCCCCGACCGGAACGAGTTCCAGTCCGACATCATCGAAAGCTATCGGACCTCCAAGGGTGTGCTTCATAATCCAAAACACGACCGCCGCACCACCAAAGGCGTATTCCACGTGTGTGAAGGCGGACTGCCCATCGCCAACGACAAAAAAGCCGTGCCCGTCCCGACCTTCGCCAAATTGCTCGAGGCGGCCCTCCAGCCTCCGCCCGACCTGATGGATCTGCCCTTTACCAGCAACCAGTCGCAGAAAGCCCGCACCTGGGTCTCCCTCCTCCTCCGTCCCCTGGTCTGTCCGGAAGTGTCCGGCGTCACCGGCCAAAAATCCATGGAGGTCCGGTTTTTCGCGCCGGGCAACATGGTCGCCAACCTGGACTTTGTGGAGAGCATTTTCGGGAACGCCGGCAACCCCCTGCTCCCGGAAAACGACTCCCGTCTGGATACCGCCGGCTGGTCCGGCCACACCGGATGCGTCATCCTCGCGCCGCAGTTGCTGACCCTCACCAAAAAAGAACTGGGTCTTCCCCACGTCTCCGACGCCACCGATCGTCAGAAACGGGACGGCATGTGCTGGGAATCGGAAGAAGAGAAATACAACGACGGCACAGCCTTCAAAGTCACCTGCCGCGACCGGGACGGCGTCGTGGTGACGCTCATCGCCGACAATTATTTTGGCTACTGCAAAAAAGAGGTGAAAACCCAGATCAGCTACGCCGCCAACCTCTACGGCCTGGTCGAGGAGGAGCACGCCGGCGGAGCGATGACCTTCCCCAGCTTCGACCTCGGGGAGGATTTCCGGCTCAGCTTCCTCAACAAGGAGGTCGACCACACGTTCGAAGAGATGGTGGAACGCCATGGCGAACGCCTGGACGTCCAGCCCGAGGGGTACGCCCTCGACCGCACCTATCCGGATATCGTGTTCGTTCCCGAACACGCCTATTTCGAACTGCGGCCCCAGCGTATTTCCTGGGAAACCAACGGCGTCCCCCAGGAAATCAAACTCAAGCCGGACACCACCTACGTGTTGCCCAGTGGCTATAAAATCAAGATGCTCAATCCCCGCACGGGCCAGCGGTGGCGTCTGACCGGCACCACCGCCGAGGGTCTGCTCTGCCACAAACCCTGCACGGTGTCCGGGGGTGGCAAATCCGAAATCTCGAAACCCATCACCGACGCCATGGTGAACGCTCCCGTCTTCACCCCGAACTTCTCCAAGGACATCGATCTCGTCGAGGAAATCACCAAGAAAGATTTCGGGAATCGGTTCCAGCATCCCCGGGAACCCGGCAAACCCAGCCGCCCCCTGCTGAGCACCCGCCGGTCCCTTGGCTCCGTCGTGCGGCTCCTCACCCCCAATCCGGAGTACACCGACGAGTACAACGCCTGGCTTGACACGATCCCCCATCGCGTGCGGGATCTGGTGCTCACCGTCAAGCGGTTCTACCGCCCCCACTGGGGAGACAACTGGAGGGAACGCTTCCATGTGGATACCATCAACGGCACCCAGGGCGTGGAACTCCGCTACCGCCAGCGCCCCGTGATCGCCGCCTATGTCCGCATGGGCTATTCGGAGGAAAACACCTGGCGCCTCTTCACCCTGCGGAAGGATTTCTGGCCCGCGGTCAAACTCCAACGCGAGGACGACATCACCGCCTCCGTGGTGGTGCCCGGCTCCCAGGTCCACAATCTCCCGGACTACTACAACGCCCCCTCCTGCAAATTCGTCGAAAACTGCGAATACCGCCTGTTCCAGCGCCCCGACGACGCGATCATTCCGGGATACGACAAAAACACGGAACTCGACTACGCCCGACCCGGCAACTTCTTCTCGAATTACCATCCCTTGACCCGCGCCGAAGTGCGCGAAATCGTCGAGGACGTGATTCGGTTCGAACAGTTCACCGAAGAAATGCGGGAAGCCATGCTCGAATTCCTCGAAGACAAGTCTCAAGACTTCTTCGTTTGCAACAGCAACCCCCGCATCGTGAACGGCGCGCCGACCAAAAACCCGCGGTATCTGCAAAACCGACCCGACCTGGGAGCGCAACGCGAGGAATATTTGGCCGAACTCGGCATCCGGCTTTATCGCCGCTTGCCGGAAAGCGCCCCGGTATTCAACCCGGTGGGCGCCGTTCTACCCGGCCGGAGGAACAACCCGCCCGACACCGCGGCCGGAATTCGCCCCCTGGCGGTATACAACCCCATCCATTATCAGGAGCTGCCGGAACTTTTCATGGACTTCGTGGCCAGCCTGACCGGGAAGTCCCCCTCCACCACCGGAGCCGGTTCCGAAGGCGCCCTCACCAAGGGTCCTTTCAACGCCCTGTTTCCCGTCACCGACCTCAACAACGCGTTGATCAGCTACATCCTCACCCAGAGTCACGGCTTCTCCACCGCGGCCGGGTACGTCGGTCATAAATACCGGGTCGACCACGACATCAGCCTGCTCGTGCCCGAACTGTGGTGCCGGATGTATCCCCACGAGCGGGACCCGAAGTGGTTGATCGAAAACGGCTACCTGGAAAAGCTCGAGGATTTCGAGCACGAGGGCCGGACCGTGAAGGCGGGTCGACTCGGCTACCGCATCACCGACCACTTCGCCCGCAATATCTTCGGTCGAATCTTCAGCCATCCCGACTCGGTGTTGAACCGGGAAATGCTCAAGCCCGAACTCCAAAACATGGACTACTTCGCGGACGGCGTCTCCAATATTGTGGAGGCCCAGAAAAAAGCCGCGCTTCATTACTTCTCCGACGGCGGAGTGGAGCAGGCGATCCCCCCCCTCAAGGCCCTGCTCCACATTATGGCGTACGGCGAGTACGAAGGGAAGGAACTCACCGATCCGGAAATCCGAAGCCTCTTTGAATTGGATGCCATGCTCTCGAGCGAGTGGTACGCCGAACGCATCGAAGCCCGTTACAAACAGGAGCTCGCCTCCCTGCGGGATCGGGCCGCCTATCTGGAATCCTACGTGGACACCAAACATCCCGCGGACATCGACCGTCTCGGACTACGAACCCAGCTCTCCCAGATTCACACCCGGCTGGAAGAACTGGAGGGGAATCCCGGCGCGTACATGGAAAAACTCAAGGGGACGCTGGGCGCGGACCCCTCTATGATTCCGGAATAATCCCGAAGCGATCCCTGCCTTCCGGCCCCGGGCCGGGAGGCAGGCTCAGCCACTCACCACGGCGTAGGCGTTGTGCTGGTGGATCGACTCGTGGTTGGTCACTTTGACCCTCCACCGGTCGAATCGCGTGTCTTCCCGCAACAACACCGCCACGGCCCGGGCCATGTCCTCCACGAAACGCGGTTCGTCATAGGCCTGCATGGTCACGAAGCGCTCGTCCACCCGCTTCAGAATTGGATACAACGGAGCGGAGGCCGCCCCCTCCACTTCCTCGATCACCTCTTCCAGAGTGATCTGGATGTTCGTGGGTTGCTCCACTGTGAAATGATGCTCCAGTTCCACCTCCACATATCCCCGCTGGTTGTGGGCCCCGTAGGAGCTGATTTCTTTACTGCAGGGACATAGCGTCGTCACCGGCACCTCCACGTTCTGGACCAGATGGATCAAGCTGCCCCGCAACCGTCCCTCGTAGGCACACCGATAGGCCTGTTTTCCGATTCGTCCGCTCACCGGCGCCTGTCGGTCTAGATAGTAGTCGAACTTGAAAGACAAAGTCGCGTCTTCCGCCCCCTGACGGTCTTTCAACCGATGCAGCAACGCGGCCATTCCGTTCAAATGCATGGGGGATTCCGCCTCCAGCAAATCCTCCACCAGACGGCTCATGTGGATTCCTTTGAGCTCCTTGTCCAGGCTGACCGCCAAAGCGCAGGTGGCACTCACCTGCTGGCGCGCCTCCACATCCATTTCGACACCGCCCAACACGAGCGGGAACTTTACGTCGGAAATTCCCACTTCACGGATGGTGACTCCACGGAGGTCTTTGTCCAGTTGGACGTCTCGTTCGATCGAATAGGTCTTCGGTTTCATAGGAGGCTTCATTGGAGGACTTGTCCCGGCAAGGGGCGGAACTATAACGGATTTTCCATCATGGATCGAACACATTCTCGATGGCTTACACACAAAAAGCTCATAAAAAAGCGCGTCCCGCCGCGATACGGCAAAGACGCGCCCGCCCTCGTCTTTCCGGGTTTTGATTCAGACCGCGTTCCAGTCCGGCGCGAAGTCCGGATCGATAATTCGCTCGTTTCGGTCCAACGCCGATATCCGATCCATTTCCGCCTGCACCAGTTCAAAGTCGAACACGTCGAAATTCTGACGGATGTGCTCGGGAGTCCCCGACTTGGGGATTGCGATCACGTCGTCCTGCTGCAAAAGCCACCGCAGGGTAATCTGGGCGGGAGACTTTCCGTAGGTATCCCCGATCTCTTTCAAAATACTGTTTTCCATCACCTCGCCCCGCGCAATCGGACAGTAGGCGGTCACAAGAATCCCGTGCTCCCGACAGAACGCGCGAATGGGCCGCTCCGCCAGGAAGGGATGGTATTCGATCTGATCCGCGAACAATGGTGCCTTGGAACACGCCACCGCTTTTTCAAGTTTGGGGACCGTGAAGTTGCTCACGCCGACGTGTTTCACCTTTCCCGCGTCCCGCAGGATATTCATCGCCTCCAGCGTCTCCTCCATGGGAACGTCCTCGTTGTCCCAATGAATCAACAGCAGGTCCACATAGGGTGTTCGGAGCTTTCGCAGGCTTTCCTCGAAAGAGCGATGCACCCCTTCCCGGTCCAGATTCTCGACCCAAATCTTGGTTGTCAGAAACACATCCTCCCTGGGAACACCGGAGGCCTCCAGCGTTTCACCGATTTCCCCCTCGTTTTCATAAGCTTGAGCGGTATCGACATGCCGATAGCCCGCCGCCAACGCTTCATTCAAGGCCTCCCGGCACTCATCGCCTTTCAGTTGCCAGGTCCCGAACCCCAGCGCGGGTACCGTGTCCGCGTCCCGCTCCCGATAAATCATTCCGTCCGTGCATTGCGTACTCATCGTGGATGTCCTTTTCGTTTATGAGTTTTCGTTTCAGAAAGAGTGCGTGGTTGCGTCCACCTCCGAAACTCTACGCCTGACCAGAGACGAGTGTTATCCCGGATACCGCCGACATAGGGCCACGCAAACCGCAACCGCGCTCCTCCTTGTGATTTCTCTCCCCTCGCATACACTTCCCCATGTCTGTAACCCATTCATGGGGCTCCCAGGCCCCAAATACTCTGTCGGCCGCCCGGCTCCTCCTCGTCCCCGCCCTGCTCGCGTTCGCCCTGCTGGAGCGCCCAACCCTTTTCCTTGCCTGTTTCCTCGCCGCCTTGCTCACTGACGCCCTGGACGGGTTTCTGGCCCGACGCTATCACCTTGAATCCGCCGCCGGAGCCCGCCTCGACAGTTGGGCAGACGCCCTGGCCTGGCTCGCCTTCATACCGGGAACCGTACGACTCTGGCCCGGAATTTGGAGGGAGGAAGCCCCCTGGATGGCCACCGCGGTGACCGCGTTTCTTCTACCCGGACTGCTCGGCCTCATCCGCTATCACAAACTGCCCGGACTGCATACCTGGAGCGCGAAACTCGCCATGATCTGTATGGGCGCGTCCGTCCTGATGCTTTTTGGAGGTATGACCGCCTGGCCGTTCCGAATCTCCGTCCTGATATTGGCCGCCGCTGGCGCGGAGGAAATCCTGATTATCTCTTGGTTTCCTTCGCCCCCGTCCAACTTGCGATCCGCCCGACAGGCCTGGCGTCTGAAGCGAAGCGGGGAACCGCCGCGCCCGTGATGGAAACTGCCGTTGGCGGGGAGGATTCCTAAGGAAATACGAAGGGGCAACTGCGAAATAGACCGGGTGGTTTCCGAACGCCCCTTCCCGTAGGTTTTATTTGAACATCAAATACGACTATACGGGAGGCTTCTCCTCCCTGAACCCAAACGCAAGGAGATTTCCATGGCTGACGATCGAAAAGCCAATTTAATCGACGGACTCAATAAAGACCTCGAAGGGGAATATCAGGCCATCATCATGTACAACACCTACGCTTCCAGCGTGGTGGGCCTGTACCGCAAAGAGGTGGAATCTTTTTTCCGCGCCGAAGTGCCGGACGAACTGGCCCACGCGAAATTTCTCGCCGATAAAATCGCTTCCCTTGGCGGGACCCCGTCCACCCGAAGCGCCGACGTCGCGCGGGCGGCCAACGTGCGAGACATGCTCGAAAACGCCAAAACCGCCGAAGCGGAGACCATCGACCGCTATATCGAAAGGCGTAAACAGGCGGAGGAGTACGGCGATATCGCCCTCGTGAACGATCTCGAGGAACTCATCAGCGACGAAACCCGTCATAAAGAAGACTGCGAGAAAATGCTCCGCGGCAAGTGGGAAGGATAACCCCTTCCCCCACCGACTCGCAACGCCCCATCCCATCTCGGAGAACACCAACATGCATCCCATATCCGCCAACCAAATCGAAGAACTCCTGGGAGACGACCGAACCCTACTGGATCATACCTGCAAGGGGATCCCGAAAGAAACGTTGCACCTGCCCGGACCCGACTTCATCGACCGGGTCGTCGCCTCCTCGAACCGACAGGTCCCCGTGCTCCGAAATCTGCAGGCCATGTTCAACCATGGACGCCTCGGAGGATCAGGCTACCTTTCCATTCTGCCCGTCGATCAGGGCCTGGAACACTCGGGAGGCTCGGCCTTCGCCCCGAACCCGGACTATTTCGACCCGGCAAACATTGTCCAACTCGCGATCGAGGGAGGATGCAACGCCGTCGCCTCCACCTCCGGAGTTCTGGGCTCCGTGGCCCGGAGATATGCCCACAAGATTCCCTTCATCCTGAAAATCAATCACAACGAACGCCTCTCCTACCCCAACACCTACGATCAGGTTCTCTTCGCGAGCGTCGATCAGGCCTTCGACATGGGGGCCGTGGGCGTCGGCGCGACCATCTATTTCGGATCCGAGGAGTCCCGCCGTCAGATCGTCGAAATCGCCGAAGCCTTCGAACACGCCCACGACTTGGGCCTGTTCACCGTGCTCTGGTGTTACGTTCGCAACGAGGCGTTCCAAACCAAAGAGCACAATTACCAGCAGGCCGCCGATCTTACGGGCCAAGCCAACCACATCGGTGTGACCATTCAGGCCGATATCATCAAACAGAAACAACCCGTATGCAACGGCGGATACACCGCCCTCGACTTCGGAAAAACCCACGAGCGAGTCTACGACGACCTCGCCGGAGACCATCCCATCGACCAGACCCGCTATCAGGTGGCCAACGGTTACATGGGACGGGCCGGTCTCATCAACTCCGGGGGCTCCTCCAGCGGAGAAGGCGACGTGGCGGCCGCGGTCAAAGCCTCGGTCATCAACAAGCGCGCGGGGGGGATGGGCATGATCACCGGGCGGAAAGCCTTCCAACGCCCCCTCCCCGAAGGCGTGGAACTTCTCCATACCCTGCAGGACGTCTACCTCTGCAAAGACATTACCGTGGCGTGATCCCCTCGCCATCGGTCCCGTCCAACGCGGCGCCTGTGTTCAGGGGCCGCGTTTTTTTTCAATTCCAGCGGAGAAGAATGCGGGGATTAGAAATCACCCTAGGCATCCTCCACCTCTTCCCTGCCCTTTTCAGGCGAGGCCCGATTCTCGAGCGGCTTCATCGGCAACCTCCTTTTTCGAGGATGGATTGACAAGGGCGGAGAGCAAACACCAGTTCGGGTTCGTACGCGATCCCATCAAAAAAAGCCGTCGCTCCGAAAAGCGACGGCTTTCTTTCAGCAAGTCGACGAACCTACAGCTTATCCAATTGCTTCTCGGCCTCTTCTTTGGCGATGCCGTAGCGTTCCTGGATTTTACCCAGCAACCGCTCGCGGTCGCCGTCGATGCGGTCCAGATCGTCGTCCGTGAGATCGCCCCACTTCTGTTTGATCTGCCCCTTGGCCTGTTTCCAGTTTCCTTTGAGTTGTTCCGAGTTCATGGAATCTCCATCGTTAAGGGTTTGAGTGGCGAATCGGGAAACACGGAGCCGACTCAGTATTCGTCGGTGACGTCGTCCGCGGCGTCCTCCACGGTGTCGCCCGCGCTTTCGGCCGCGTCCTCGACTTCCTCTCCGGCGTCTTCCATTTCATCGCCGGCGTCCTCGCATCCGGTCCAGGCGGTCGTCATGAACGCGCCGAAAAGAATCATCATCCAGAACTTCAGGGAGTTTTTCATCAGGGTCTTCATAGGATTACCTTCCTTTGGGTTTCGGGTTTCAACGAATCGTGTGTGCCGATTCAGAGCAAGTGGTTGATCAACGAGATCAGGAACAACACGATAAAGACAAAGAACAGAACGCGCACAATGGTCGTGGCCGCTCCCGCGATGCCGGAAAAACCAAGTCCGCCGGCAATCAGCGCAATTACGAGAAAAATAAGCATCCATCCAAGCATAGGGTCATCCTTCGTTAAGGGGTTGAAGTATGCTTTAAGCCTATCCCTCCCGCCACAAAACCTCCATGCACGAAACTACGTAATGGCCAGGTATGAATATCGTAGGGGATCTGCGGAAATCCCGCCCCGCTTTTGCGCACTATTCCAAGGATGCGCGAGGCCTGATCCCCGGTAGGGTACATCCCATCGCAAATCGAACACTGACATCCTAACACAAGGAGACCTCATGACACCCTATACCAAATCAAGCCTGTTCGCCCTGCTGACCAGCGCCCTTTCCTTCGGCCTGGTGGCCGGAACCGACATGGATCCCCAGAACCACGCCGACAACGTCGAGGCCGGCGACACGGCTTTTGACGGCAACCCCGCCCGGGTCAACGACCCGGAGGCGGACAAAACCCACTGCGCACACTGTGGGAAAAAGAAAGCCGCCCACGATAAAAAGCGCCAAAAGGATCATGACATGTCCAAATGGGCGGACAAAAAAACAAACCACCTCCAATCCTGGTACAACTCCCTGGAGGACAAGGCCAAGGAGGCCGGCGGCGAGGCCGAAACCGCTTGGAACGAGTTGAAAGAGGAGTCCGCCGACGAGTGGCGGGAACTCAAAAAGCACGCGGCTTCCCTCGGAGACGAATCCGCCGAGAACTGGAAGGAATCCAAAAAAGCCTTCAAATCCGGCTACAAAGACTTCAAAGAGACCCTGAAGGACTACGAGGAAAAGTGGTTTCCCGACCACAAGGAAGATCTGAAGAAAAAGCGTCACGACGAATACTAATTCGTCGGACGCCTCCATTCAAAAAAACGCCGGAGTCACATCCGGCGTTTTTTTTGTCGATATGGTGCTCAGGCGCCAGAACTCACTTCTTCTTGCCCAGCGACCGGAACAGGGTCTCCGCCGGGCAGAAGCCCGTGAACGCGCTTTGAATCAGGTTCAATCCCACGAAGGCCGCCAGCCACAACCAGACCGGACTGACAAAACGGCCGAGCACGAATGAAATCAGCACCATCGTGCCCGCAAGAATTCTCACTTTTCCTTCTACACTCATGTCTGTTCTCCCAATAATTGGTTCAGGGGTTAAAACCAGTGGCGCACGGCCACATACACATTGCTGTTGTCGTCAAATTGTCCGAAAAAGGTAGAGTCCTCCCGCCCGGCGAAGAGGTTCGCTCCCACGGTCGTGGCGAGTCGATCCGTCCACTTGTATTCCGCGCTTCCCCTCAAGTATGCATCCTCGTCGGTGGGGGATGCAAAGAGAAAAGCGGAGAGCGTCAGCTTCTGTTTCATCAGGAACTGCGTCATTCTGACCGTATACACCTGCCGAAGCTCGTCGCGAGCGGGATGTCCGGCGGGAAGATTCCGCTCGTACGCCGCCGCGTCCTGAAGCCATTCGACATACGCTTGCACCCCCAGTGTCAGGTCCGTCCTTACCTCCCGGCTGTATCCCGCCAGCAGACGGGCCTCGGAGTTGTCGATGTTCGGATCCGTCCCGGAACGATCCTCCAGTGAATCGTAATACGCCCCTTCCAGGTTCATCAACCCGCCCGCCGCCGGAAACAAAACGGAAGCGCCCCATACCCGCAGCTCGGGGAAGACCGCCCGGCCCCGCGCATTGAAGCCCGCCGGAGATTTCCAGTAGCCTTGGTATCCGTACAAGGCCATTTCCACCGATCCGAAAACGCGGGACAGGCGGGCCGCCCACTCCGACCCGTCGGGAACCTCCGCCGGCAGGGGGGATTCCGGCGTAAACCTGTCCGGATAAAAGGAAATCCGTTCCCCCGTCAGATACCGGTCCGGATCGAATTCAGGGGTCCAGACCAGGTCCAGCGTCCAGTCTCCGGGATAGACCGCCGCCCATACCGCGTCCGAGGGCGCCTTCAGATACTCCACGTCCCGGCCCACAAAAAACGATCGCCAATCTTTGGGGAACAAATCGTTCAGGAACAACAAATCCCCCGTTCCCCAGGTTAACACCTGGCGCCCGACCTTCACGTCCATCCAGGGAGCGGGCCGAAACGCCGCCCAGGCGGTTCGCAGGTCGACCCACCCCTCGCCGGTGTCCAGGTCCACCTCCTCCCGATCCCCGTCCAGATCGTCATACACGAAATCCGCTTTGACCCGCACATCCACCGGACCCAGATACCGCGTTTGTCCCGCCTGCACCCGCACCTCCCGCAGTGTCGCGCTCTCCCGGCCGGTGTCGGAGGACACGCGCTCCCCCCACCGCGCGTCCACGAACCCCTCCACCGGCGCGCCGCGTCCTCCCAGCGCCAGCAGACACATCAGTCCCGCCACGATCCCTCTCATCGCACCGCCTCCCGGGGGGGACGACGCAGGAACCGTTCGGAGAACAACCGCTCGTTCAAGCCCACATCGTATTGAATATTGGAGAAGGTGTTGACTGTTTTGCTGTCCCGGGACACGTCCTCCACCGTTGAAACCGTCACCGTGGGGTGGCCGTCGATCGTGTCCACCCGGTCCGCCGTCACCCGCCGAACCACCTCTCCCCGGGCATTCGTGTATTCCGCTTTTAGAGGCAGAAAGGTCTCCGTATCGATCCATACGTCGTAATGGGCGAACTCCACGTCTCCCGGACGCTTGGGCGTGCTGCGAATATGATACCGACCGTCCTCCACCCCCAACAGTTCGTGGGTGTCCGCCTCCGGGCTCCGGCCCGACACGTCCTCGTACACGAAATCCGACCCCACGAACGACGTGCGTTTGTCCCCGGGGGCGATCCGGTTGACTTTGCCGATGGCCGGCAACCACAACCAGCGGTCGTCCTCCCGCTCCCCGGGATGTTTCCATACCAGATACGCCATACGACGCACGTCCGCCGGCCCCCGGAAGTACACATAAAACTTCTGCTCGCCCTCCCCGCCGTTCCAACGCAGAATACGGAAATCCCGTTCCCGGGTTCCACCGTCGGCGTCGTGGATCACCATGCTCACATCGGCGACACCGTCCTCGCCCGCATAATAGGCGGCCTGCTCGGCCTTGAGGACAATCTCCGTCACATCGGGCGGCTCCGCCGCGACAAAACCGGTCAGCAAGGAAAGAATCAGAATCAGGGTTGGTTTCATGGGGTACTCCCGGAGGTTGCGGATTCCAGAGGATCGGCCGCTTCCGGCCGACGGGTTCGATCAGGCCCAAACAGAAATACGGGCATCAGGGACATCAGGGCGGACAAAATGAACAAGGTGGCCATCCAGGAAAGAAACATGATGGTCGCCAGAAAAAACCCCACGGTGCGATACGGCACCAGTGGCGCGAACAGCAACGGCGTGAACCCAATGGCGATCACGATGGCGTTCCGACTGATCGCCCTCGCCGGTTCGCGGAACATTTTCGGCGCCGCCTTCGCCCAGTCGCCCTCCGACTTCATCAGCTCCCTCGCCCGCTGCAGGAAGTGAATCGCGAAATCCACGCTCAGCCCCAGCGTCAACGAAGACAACACCGCCACCGGCATGTCGTAGGCTTTGCCCACCCATCCGATAATGCCGTAGGTCAGCCCGATCGTCAGCGTCAACGGCACCATCGACAACAGGCCGAATTTCACGGAACGAAACAGGAACATCATCATCAGCAGGACCACCGCGAAGCTCCCGGCCAAGGCCTCCAACATGCCTCCCACCATCCGGTCCTGCCAGACCACGTTCAAGTAGGTCAACCCCGCCCACTCCCGCTCCAGATCCACCGGCGGGGGATTCGCGGAGATCCATTCCTCGATGTCCGTTTTCGCGGCCACCATGTTCCGGTTGTCACCGGACGTCAGTTGCAACCACAGGTTCGCCCGACGGTAGTCCCGGCTGACGAGATGAAACAGACTGTCCTTCTTTTTCATCCCCTCCAGTTGTAAAAACACCTGCCCCACGCCCGACACGCTGTCGGGGATCGAATAGTAGACATCCTGCGAAGGTCCGTCGCCCTCGCGACGCAACTCGTAATGCGCCTTCTTCAGCGCGTCCACCGCCGACGTGCTTTTGCCCACCCGGTCCCCCTCCGCGATATGCGTCTGCAACGCCTCCACCCACGCCAGCACCTCCGGCCGTTTGAAGGCCGGGGCCTCCAGCTCCACCTTCGCCTCCCGAAGTCGATCCTCCAACCGCCGCCCCGCCAAAGCGTCGATCCGCGCCAGCGCCGCGTCCTGCAACGCCGTTCCCGTTTTGTCCCTCAACGCCCCATCCCCCTCCAGGAACGCGTCCCGCACCTTCGAAGGCTGTGCGTCGGCGACCTCCCGAACCCGGGTCCAGGTCAAGCCCTCCGGCTCCAGATACAGCACCGCGTCGGAAAACGTCCACCAGGGCTCCAGTCGTTCCGCGTCGAGTTCCCGCGCCCGGGAGACCAAAGCTTCAACATCCGCTCCCCTCCCCGCCGCCGTCTCCAATTCCGGCACGCCCGTCCGGGCCGCGATCGCCTCCGGGGAGCCCCCCCGCTCCTCCGGTCCGACCAATTCCAAATACGCCGTGTACGTGCCACCGAAATGGTCGTTCAACACCCGGTCCGCCACCCGGATCCGGTGGGATTTCGTAAACCAAAGCACCGGATTGTCGTTCACGTGAATACGCGAAATCCCGATTCCGGCCAGCACCGCGAACACCACCACCAAGGCCACCACCGCTTTACGGTGCGCCACCGAAATCCGACCCACGCCTGCGATCAAACGATCCAACCGTCCCCCCTCGTCATCCGCGCCGTGCGCCGGGGGAGCCTCCAACGAGTCCAGCGTCTTTCGCGGCACAAACACCATGATATAGGCAGGGATCAGAGTAACCGACAGCAACCAGGCCAGCCCCACTCCGAACGCCACGAACGCCCCGAACACCCGCACCGGTGGAATCGGCGTCAGCGCCAAAGAGGCGAAACCCGCGATCGTCGTCAAACTGGTGAACAACATCGGCGCGAACAAGTGCCCCATCACGTGTTCCAAAGTCGCACGCTTGTTTTTGAACCGGGGATAGGTGTCAAAAAACTCACTCAAAATGTGCACGGAATCCGCCACCGCGATCGGCATCAGAAAAATCGCGATCATCGAACTCATGATGTGCACGTCGAATCCCATCCCGATCAACAAACCCATCGTGCAAAGCACCGAGACGACCGCCAGCACCATCGGCGCCACAATCAGGGACAACCGCCGGAAAAAGAAAAACAACAAGACGAAAATCATCAGCCCCGCCAGAGGGGCCGACGTCGCCATCTGAATCAACATCTCCTGTCCGAAGGTATCCTCCGCCACCGGCAGGCCCGTGATGTACACCTCGTCCGATTCCGGCCAGTCCTCCGTCAGCACCGTGACCAGTTTCGCCAGATTGTGGGAAAATTCCTTTTCGAGGATCGGAAGATAGATCCCGATGGCCTTCCGATCTTCGGAAAGCAGGGTGTCGCGATACAACGGATTGTTCCAGGCCTCTTCAAACAACGCGTCCGCCTCCGCCTGGGTCGACGGCGGCTCCTCCATCAGATAGCGAATATCCAACGCCCCCTGGTCCAGTTGTCGAATCGTGTCCACCACGCTCGGCGCGATCATCTCCGGCAGAATCAACCCCGGATCCCCCTCCCGCGTAAACAGACGCTCCGCGTCCTGCCGAAAGGCGGCGGCCAGCACATTCGCCCACCATCCCTCCGGCCGCAGTTCCGGAGCCACCCGTTCCCCGTCCACGACCACCGTCGGACGTCCCTCGTCGTTGCGATCCAAGCTCAACAGCTGACGGGTCAGTCCATCGATCCGCTCCAGGGTCTCCGGATTCCACGCTCCCGCGGGCTCTTCCCGATTGACCACCCCCACCACCACGAAATCATACAGGTCAAACCGGTCTTTCACCCGACGATGGATTTCCCGCACCGGCTCGTCGTACGCCAGCATGTTCTCCGGATTGTTGTCGAATTCCACCTTCGGGAACTGCCGGGTCAACACCACCGTCGCCGCCGCGACCACCGCCACGACGATCCAAGGAAAACGCATACCGAATCGAGTTAAAGCCAGTTTCATTCAAGACCTCCAAAGGTTCGCCCGAATAATACATCGTACTTTCTCGATATGTCAATTTATTTTGGGTGGACTTTTTCCCCCGCCGCCTCCAACACCCGGATCAGCTCCCGGCGAAGCGGCCCGGCCTCGTCGGCGATCGAACGTTGGTGGGCCACGTATTCCCGGCGTCCCGACGCTTCTTCGATACGGATCGGCTCCAACCCATACCGGCTTAAATCGTAGGGACTCGCCCGCATGTCGATTTCCCGCGCCCGGTCCGCCAGCCGAAACGCCCGCAGCGTGAGGTGGGACGGCACAAGCGGGCGCAACTTCATACACCACTTGAATAAATCCATATTGACGTGCAGGCAGCCTGGTTGTTCCTGGTCGGGCCTGCCCTCCGCCGTCAACCGGTGGCGGTTGAAGGGACGCGCCCCCTCACTGAAAAAACGGAACGCGTCGTAGTGGGTGCATTGGAGCGGGAACGACTCCACCATCTTCCGGATCCCATCATGTCGTACACGCAAAGGAACATGGTCGTGCCGCACGTCCCCCTGTTCATACACCATCGCCCATTCGTGCAGCCCGAGGCAGCCATACACACCTTCCCGCTCATTCGTACGTTGAAGCAGATGAACGATCCATCCCAGGCCACTCCGACGTTTCCGCAACCAGCCCTCCGTGTCCAGCACCCGCCCCCCGGCCGTCACGCGGTATCCGTCGGTTGCCGGGAACTCGGACTCCGGCGCGTTTTCCAACTCCACTCCGGCCCCCGGGCTCCATCGCAATAACCGCCCGCCCCGCAAGCTGTAGTACTCCCACAAAAAATCCTCCACCGGATGCCGTTCCCCGCGGCTTTGTCGCTCCCGGCGACGCTCCACCCGGGGCCCAAGCTCGGACAGATACGCCTGCCGCTCCCGTCGCCACTCCGCTTCCGGCCGCCACATCAGCGGCCCGCCCCCACGTCCCGATACGCGTCCATAAGTCGCCGCGCCATTTCATCCCAGGTATAATCCCGCGTGACGAAATCCCGCGCCTTGCGTCCCATCCCCTCGGCGCGGTCCGGATCCAACAACAGGGCGCGCAGTTTTTCCCGCACCTCCGCCGCGTCCACCTCCGACACCTCCGCCCCCCCCGCCTCCACCAGCTCGGGAAAATAACACTTGTCGGAAATCAGACACGGCGCTCCCGCCAGTGCCGCCTCCAGCAACGAAAGACTGAACCCCTCCGCCCGGCTAAGCAGACAGTAACAGGCGGTCTGGTGCAACGCCGCCCACTTGCGCCGGCCTTTCAACACGCCCGCCATCAGGACCCGATCCTCCAACCCCATGGCGCGGATCCGATGTGTCAGCGTCGACCGCATCCCATAATCGGGACCCGCGAAAATCAACGTACACCCCGGTATCTCCTGTGCGAGCGACGCGAAAGCCGCCAACAACACCTCCGGGGCTTTTTGCTCGTGCAACCGCGACAGGAACAAGACAAAAGGCTCGCCGTTCCACCCCTCGATCTCCAACGGCCCGTCTCCCGGATCCTCTCCCGGAAACACCCCGTTCGGCACCCGCACCGTCCGCTCCACGCCAATCGCACGCCAGTGCGCCCCCTCCTCCTCGCTGAGCACCTGGACAAAGGAGGCGTTCCGCCAGGCGTTTCGCCACCCCAGCATGTTCTTCAAAATCCACTTCGGGACCCGCTTGTGTTTCATCTGCCATGGATGCAGCATCGAATGTGGAAGAATCACAAAGGGAATTCCTTTTCGCTCCGCCAGGCCATGCGCCCGGCGCAAAAGCGGCTCCCACAATCCGTGGGTATGAATCACATCGGGTTCAAACTCCGACAAAGCCCGCATGGCCCGCACCGTCGTCAACGGCTCCCAACACGCCCGGGGCACCCGCAATCGACACACCCGCTCAAATCCGGGGAACCGCCCGTAGGCCTCCACCACCTCCGTCTCTCCTTTCTCGGTTCCGTAATACAACACCGCCGTTTCCGCGCCACCCTCCGCCTGGGCGCAGGCCAGCGCCATCGCGGTTTTCGGAAGCCCCCCCATTCTCGGATTCAACGAGGCGACCACATGGCAAACGCGAAGTGCGGGTGCGTCGGACAACGGCTTCTCCCCGGGAAAGTGGTTCATGAAAGAAAACTCATTCTCCGAGTCGGGACCGGATCCGGTTTTCAGTCGGACGGAAATCCGCCCGGTTCAGCCCGGTGCCCGATACGTCGGACGGCGTATCCTCCCGCGTGGCCGGTTCACGGCGCGACGGCGGAGAAATCGAGCGATCGTTCTCCGGCATTCGAACCGACTCCATCCGTACGGCCGAGGGAAACGCGCCGGGATCGGGACCGCGGCGGAGCGTCGAATCGAATTGTCCGGAAGGAGGCGGACCGACGGCCGTCGTCGCGGTCCGGACGGGTTCCCGCTCCACCGGCGGCGTGGAACCCCCGCCGGCCTCCAGTCCGACGGGCCGCCATCGGTTTCGCACCTCGTCCAACAACTGCCTCGACCCTTGAAGTTCGCGTTCCCGGTCCGCCTCCCGATCCTCCCGTTGCAAATAGGGAATCTCTCCGATGGCCCGCCCGGTGTTCACCTGCATGGCGGAATCCAGAATGTCGTTCCGCTCGCCGGAGGTTTCCGCGCCCTCCGTACTCTCTTCGGAACCATCCGCGCCGAAATCCCCCATCTCGTCGCCCCGCATCGCGGATTCCAGCGAGAGCCCCGTATTCTCCGTCCGCCTTGGCTCAGGCTCCTCGCGATTTCCCTGCCGGGGCTCACCGGTTTCCGGATCCGTCCACTCTGAACCCTTCGGTTCCGACATTTCCCGCTCAATCATGTGGGACTGCAAATCGTCCCAGTCCACGATGTCCGGAGTCTTCGGGTCGGCCGATTCCATCGCGTCCTCGGAAGGCTCCCCTCCGGCCCCATACAAATCCTCGTCCGCAAGAAGGTCCATCGGGCTCAGCCAGTTGTCCTCCTCTTCCTCCTCGTCCCGCGTCTCCGGCGCGGAAGGGACCAGAATCGGAATTTCCGTCACCCGCGACAACCCGAACTGTTTGTCGCCCTGCAAAGGCTTTTCCCGCAACACGCCGGGATCCACGCCGTCCCCGCCCGAATCCTCCACTGGGGCGAGGTCTCTCCCGGGATCCACCATGGTGGGCCGCTGATCATATGTGTGAAAACGAGAACGCTTCGACTCCGAAGCGGACTCCGCCTCCTCGGCACGACCCGGCACCAACAAGAGGGCGGCAAAAACTAGAAGAGAAAACACGCGGTGCATTGAAGCAACATAAACGCTTTCACACAGCGGGTCAAACCCCGGACACAAGCAACCCGGCGGAATTTCCGTCGGGTTGCTGAATTTCAAAGATGGAGGGGGACGTTTAGTAGTCCTCGTCCTCCTCGTCGTCCTCGTCGTCGATCTGGGGAATTTCATCCTCATCGTCGTAGAAGTCGTCGTCCTCTTCATCGTCCGCCGTGGGGTCGGAGGGGTCCAGACCTTCATGGTCGATCACGTCGATCATCTTGCTCAACGCTTCGCTGAAATCCTTCAATCCCGTGGCGGGAACGATGATGGTGTCCCGATGCCCCCTCACCTCTTCGGTGATGCGCAACAGAATGCCCCGACGGTTTTCCTTGAGATCGAAAAAGAACTGTTTGCGCTCAATCTGGATCTTATCGCTGGCAATCGCGTCTTCCATAAAATACGTTCCTTCGTTTGATGTCCTTGTTACCTACCCGCATCGGGTATCACTCCCATGGACGTAGGCAAAGTCTATTTTCGGGAAAATCCGCTTTTTTCACCCGTGGTGAAACACGCCCGAGCCTCCACTCTAGAAACCCTTTCGCAAGATGGCAACCGGCAACATCGGGAAAATAGACTTTCGATCCCCCCTCGCACCTGCTAGACGGGGGCATGCCGAAAACCCGACCCGTCCGCGTCGACAAACACATTCTGTACGAGGCCTCGGTGCAGGACACCGAGGTCGACATCGACCTCATCAACCGCGTCGGCCGACGCGCCGCCGGGCGCCGCCCACGGACCTTGCGCGAGGACTTCTGCGGTACCGCCCTCCTCGCCTGCGCCTGGACCGCCTCCCGGCCCGACCGGGAAGCCTGGGGCGTGGATTTGCATCGTCCCACCCTCGATTGGGCCCGCGAACACCGCCTCACCGCCCCCGGCGTCGACCCCGACCGCGTCCACCTGCTCGAAGCCGATGTCCGGAATGCCGACACGCCACAGGTCGATGTGGTGGCCGCCCTCAATTTTTCCTACATGATCTTTTTTGAGCGCGAAACCCTCAAACGGTACTTCCAGTCGGTCTATACCGCCCTGAACCCCGGCGGCGTCTTTCTGCTCGACATCTTCGGCGGTCCCAACGCCCAGGACGTCATGGAGGAGAAAAAACACATCCCCGCCGGAGAAGATGTCCTCGGCCGCCCCTACCCCGCGTTCACCTACGTCTGGGACCAGGCCGCCTTCAACGCCGTCAACCAGCGCATCCGCTGCCATATCCATTTCAAGGGCAAAAAAATCGAATCCATGCCCCGCGCCTTCACCTACGACTGGCGCCTCTGGTCGATCACCGAAATCAAGGACCTGCTGTCCGAAGTGGGATTTAAAAACGTCGACGCGTATTTTGAAGGCTGGTCCGAGGAACTGGAGGACACCGACGGCATTCTCCGCCGCCGTACCAAATACGAGGGCATGCTCGCCTGGATCTCCTACCTCGCCGCCGAAAAGGAGCGCGCATGATCCGCGAAACCGACGCCCTCCGCTTCGCCTGTGAACAGCACGCCGAGCAAACCCGAAAAGGGCACCGCCCCGAGCCGTTTGTGCTCCACCCCCTCCGCGTCGCCCGCCGCCTGCTCGCCCACGACCTCGACGATCCCGAACTGATCAGCGCCGCCTTGCTCCACGACGTGCTCGAAGACACCGACTGCCCCCCCGAGGAAATCGAACAACGCTTCGGTCCCGAAGTGCTCCACATCGTGCGCGAGCTCACCGACGACAAAGAACTCCTCAAATCGCTTCGGAAACAATATCAGGTCGAGCGCGCCAACCTCCTCGGCCTCAAAGCCCGCCTCATCCGCATCGCCGACAAAACCGACAATGTCGCCGACCTCGTCGAAGATCCCCCCGCAGGATGGTCCCTGCACCGCCGCCGCGACTACGTCGCCTGGGCCCGCCGCGTCGTCGACCGCATCCGAGGCACCCACCCCGGTCTCGAGGACGAATTCGACCACACCGCCCAACGGGTGTGGAACCACCTCACCGGAAGCCCCTGAGGACAAGTCCCGTGCACATCACAAATCGTCGTATGGGGCCATGAGATTCCGAGTGGATTTGTGTGCCAAAAAAGTGAAGGCGATGCCTCGCGTCGTTGGTCTGTGTTCAGAGGCGGGGATTGTGATCAATTTGGTAAAACAGGAAAGCTGTGAATGTTCAGATCTCTCAATCAGATTCTCGATGTGTGTATGCATAGAGGTTACATTCTTCACATACTAAAAATTCATGATAGTTTCCTCCTTTATAGACGAAATCACGTTTCATTCGCTTTCCACAGGATGAACATTCATAACGTTTTGAGGATTTTGATACATAATAGATAAAACCCAACAGAGAGATCGCACCTCCCAATGATAACCATGAAAAATATGAGATCTTCAGCAAGTAACCCAGAAGCGCTATAAAGAAAAATATCCCCGTAGATATCAATGACTTGCGTATAAATGTCTTCCTTCGTTCGGCATCCTTGTTCAAAGCGACCTGAACCAAATGACAGATATTATATTCATTGTTCGGGTGTTTAGAAATTTGCATGATAACGTCAAAGTGTGGCGCCGCGTTGGCCGTTGCCGCCACGGCCTTGTTCGGGTTCTTGCTTCTGGAGATCAAGCTTCATCATGAAGTCCTCCCCATCCATAAGTTCACCCGTATAGTCGAATCCCAAACTCTTGTAAAAGTTCGAGGCATCACCATCTCCCTTCAAGTGACTTGTCAAAAGGGATTGGGGATTTCCATTCTCCCGAATCCTCTGAATCAACAACTCGACAGCACGGCGTCCGTAGCCGCGTCCTTGATGATGTTCGTCTATCATGATTCTCCATAGGAAGCAGATCCCGTCCTCGGGAACTTCCGAGGTCATGAGGAAACCAACAGGAGTCTCGTTCGCGTATATCGCGCGCATCCAGACTGGGTCGTCGTCAGCGGGAAAATGGCCTTCAGCAATGGAATATGCATTCGAGCGTGGATACACGTTCTTCTGTTCTGGAGACACATCCAGGGCGAGGACCGCCTTAAGGTTGTGACGAGTGATTTCCCTCAAGGAAACTCGAAGTGTGGATCCCGTCATCTTTTTTCCGGAAAAATTCCGAACAGTTTTCTGTAAAACATTTTCGTGTGTTTTCGCGCCTCTTCGTCGCCACACAAACTCAAAAAATGCAGTGCGGAACCGAACCGGAGGAGGTTACCCCTCCGTCGGTGTCAGGGCCTCCAATCCACCCATGTACGGCCACAACGCCTCCGGCACCACCACGCTTCCGTCCTCGCGCTGCCCCTGTTCCAGAATCGCCACGATCAATCGCGGCAAGGCCACTCCGGAGCCGTTCAAGGTGTGCGCCAATTCCGGTTTCCCCTGCTCGTTCCGATAGCGGATGCGGGCGCGGCGCGCCTGGAAATCCTCGAAATTGCTGCAGGAGGAGACCTCCAGCCACGCCTGTTGCCCCGGCGCCCACAGCTCGATGTCGTAGGTTTTCGCGGAGGAAAAGCCCAGATCCCCGGTGCACAACTCAATCACCCGGTAATGCAGGCCCAGTTTCTGCAGCACCGCCTCGGCATGGCCCGTCAGGGTCTCCAACGCCTCGTACGAATCCTCCGGCCGCGCGAACTGGACCAGCTCCACCTTGTCGAACTGATGCAGACGATTCATGCCCCGGGTCATTTTTCCCGCCGCCCCGGCCTCGCGACGGAAACAGGGGGTGTGCGCCGTCAGACAGGTCGGCAGCGCGTCGGAATCGAAAATATGATCCCGATACAAATTCGTGAGCGGCACCTCCGCCGTGGGAATCAGCCACAACCCGTCCGCTTGCAGCCGATACTGGTCCTCCTCGAACTTCGGAAGCTGGCCCGTTCCCGTCAGCGCGTCGTCGTTCACCAGAAACGGCGGCGCCACCTCCGTGTAGCCGTGTTTCGTGGTGTGCAAATCCAACATGAACGAAATCAGCGCCCGGCTCAACCGCGCGCCCGGGCCCGTCAGACAGGAGAACCCGGCGCCGCTGATCGCCGCCGCGCGCTCGAATTCGAAAATCCCCAGCTTGTCCGCCACATCCCAATGCGGCAGCGCTTCAAAATTCATTTCCCGGGCCTCCCCCCAACTGCGCACCACCGGATTGTCCTCCTCGCTCTGTCCCTCCGGCACGGAGTCGTGCGCGAAATTCGGCAGGGACATCATCCGCGCGTCCAGATCCGCGATCACCTGCTCCTTCTCTTTCTCCAGAGCGGAAATCCGTTCGCCGACCGCCCGCACGGCCTCCATCGCCTCCGTCGCGTCTTCACCCGCCTTCTTCAGGCGTCCAATCTCCTTGCTGGAGGCGTTGCGGCTGCGCTGCAATTCCTCCACCTCGGTGATCAGAGCGCGGCGGCGGTCGTCCAATACCAACAAGGCCTTCACGTCGACCTCCACCCCGCGGGCGGCCCACTTGGCGCGGGCGACATCGGGTTCCTGGCGTATTTTACGGATATCGAGCATGGAAATCAGTCCTTTGAAGGGGTCGTCGGTTGAAGTTTCGGCAAGTACCGTCGGGCGTCCGGCGAGAGCGGAATCTCCCGCTCCTCCAGCGCGCGGCGATACCGCGCCATCGCCGGCGGGGAAAACCCCCGTCCGATCCGGTCCAGTTCTTCGAGATTTTGATAGGGATACAGCGCGCAAAACGGCACCGGTTGTGGCGGCACGCCCAGGCTGAACCCCACGATGCGGATCGCCTGCCGGTCCAGCCGGCGCAGCGTTGTTTCATTCACCTCCGGGACCAGCAACGCCACGTTCATCACCCCCACGCGCCGCTCCGGCACCGTCACCGCGTGCGCGCCGCCCTTAAGCCGGTCCGACATCACCACGGTCACCAGCCCCGGCGTCTCCACCCGCTCCAACACCGCCTCCGCCTGGGCCTCGCCCGTCTCCCCCTCCCAGCCGGGCAACCGCGCCACCCGCACGGGATAATGCAGATTCTTCTCCATCCATCCCCGCACCCGTTCCACCAGCGCGTCCTCCATGTCCTCCGCAGCCACCACCAGATACGACGGCGCGTCCTCCTCCGCCCCCAGGGGACACAGGCACACACACAACAAACACAGCCAGACGAGCACGGTTCTCATAGCCCGTCCCCGTATCGAAGAAGCCGCCTGAACACAACAACATTTCCCCGTCGAAAGCGGTTGCGAATCCCGATCCCGTGGGAGACAATCCCCCCATGGAAATCGAACCGGAGCATATCCCCAAAGAGGAGATCCCGCCCCGGCGCTTCGTGTATCGTGAAACCCGCCGCACGTCCCGCCACGGAACCCTGGCCATGATCCTGTTCGCCGCGGCGGCGCTGATCACGGGAGTGGTGCTGCTGTTCTTCATGTTCTGGCTCGCCATCGGCCTCACCGCGGTTGGCCTCCTGACGCTCGGCGTCAACGCCCTGCGGGGACTGCTCACCGGCCGGAAGCGCCCCTCCTCCCGCAACCCCGAGGTCCGCCTCCACATCGGCCGCCGTCCTCCCGAATGAGCCGACGTGTTTCGCCAAGCCAAGTTCGGGAGGCTCACTGGCGATCTTCGGGCCTGCCCGGAGATCAAGATCCTCTGAAGGGAGAGATCCAAAAAGTCGCGCCCCATACAGGAGTGCGCCCGGGAGGCGAAGCGTTAGGACGATTTGGTCATGCCCCCAAATGACACCATGCGGAAATCGCCTTGCATTCCGGACGACCGTCCGTCATGACAAAATCTCAATATTTCCATCACAATTCTAAAAATCGAGGACCTATGCATTCTTCTCTACGCACAGTAGCCGCACTCGCATCCGTCATCGCCGGGCTTTCCCTCTCGGCCCGGACGGAAACCAAAAACTGGACCATACGGGACGGCGTCCTTCACGACACCAAGGGAGAACCCGTCGGCATGTCCGGGGTCAACCTGTTTCAAACCCACATGGTCTGGGCGTCCCGGAAGATCGACGACGCCGAACTGAAAAAACAGATCGACGCCATCGCCGCCGAAAACTTCAACGTCATCCGCATGCCCCTCACCTGGGACTACATCGAACCCGCGCCCGACCTCTTTCCCGACGATCCCCGCTATCAAGACCTGATGGAGGAATATGGCCTCTTCACCGGGTACGTCCAGCAACTCGACACCATTCTGGACCGCTGCGCCGAGCACGGCATCAAGGTGATCCCCGAATTCCACTACGCCAGCATCACCAGCGGAGGCACGTGGGACAAAAAGAAAATCGACTGGGGCGACGACTACGGTCCGATCATCGCCGAACACACTCCCAAAGCCCTCGGCTGGCTCGCGAACCACTGGAAAAACCACCCCGCCATCCTCGGGTTCGAGGTGCCGTTCAACGAACCCCATGACGACCCCGGCGAAATCAACCCCCTCTTCGATGGCGACACCTATTACGCCTTCGTCCAGGCCTGCGCCCGGGCGATCAAAACACACGCGCCGCACCACCTCGTCTTCATGGCCCCCGGCGAATGGGGCAGCGGCAGCATGCGCGACGTGTATACCTGGCGCATCCCGCCGGAGATTGACGCCCTCTTCCCGCATGCCTACATCGGCCTGCACAACCCCCACCCCCTCCCCGCGCTGGAACACGCCTACTCCGCGGGCATGGCCACCTACATCGCCCCCTTCCGCGCCTCCGACCGACCACTCTTCGTGGGCGAATGGGGCGATTGCATGGTCCACGAGCTGGACCCCGACACCGAAAAACGCTCCGCCCGCTCCATCGACGCCTGCCTCGCCCAGTGGTTCGCCATGGGACTGCAGGGCGCCACCTGGTGGGCGTGGAACAACGGCGTCTCCAGCGATCTCGACAGCTACCGGCCCGCGCAGAAAAACGTCATCCCCGACGCCCGCGCCGCCCTCCGGAAGTGGCTCTGGTTCCAGGAGGCCGGGCCCACGCTTTCAACCGCCCAGGTCGCCGTCGTCCGCTCCAAAACCATCGGCGCATCGGAGCACGATCTGGAACCGAAAACCGGAACCCACCGCCTGACCTGGGCCCTGGACATCACCAACCGCGACAACAGCGCGTACACCGGCCTCAACGAACACCACTGGGCCACTCCCGGCCTCTACACCCGCCGCCCCTGGGACTTCGAACTGAAACTCGCTCCGGCCGAAAAGGCCCGGACCCTCCGGGTCGCCGTCACCGGGACCTCCTCCAAACATTTCGATTTCAAACAGGGAGAGGAGTACAGTTTCCTCGAATCGCCATCCGGTCCCGCCGAGGACGCGAAAGCGACAACCCAGGGCGCCCGCGTTGTGGCCACCGTCGACCAAGCCGCCGGAGACCCCCTGGACCTGAAAGGCACCCTGGACTTCCTCACCGACGGAGAACACGACCTGATCGTTCAGGCCGACGACGAAAGCGAACTCCGCCTCCTGTCCGGCCGCGTGCACGACGCCACCGTGAGTCACGACGGCTTCATGAAGTTTCTCTACGGCATCACCGAATCCCTCTTGGAACTCAACGTCCATCCCTTCGATGTCGTCACCCTCGAACAACTCGAGGCGGAACCCGGCGTACTCTCGGAATACAAGGCCGTGCTGCTCGACACCCGGAATCTGCCCCACCCCCCCGAGCTGTCCCTCCCCGTGTTCCGGTTCGACGCCTCGATCGACCGCGCCGCGCTCCGGAAATTCCTCGAACGGCACGGCATCCAAACCCGCGCTCCAAGCCCCCTGCTCATCGCCCGCAACTCCGTCGGCGTCATGGTCTACAACCGCGGCCCCGACCCCGTCGCCGATTCCCTGAAGCTGAGTCTCCCCGAAGACGTGCGCGGACTCACGCGGTTCCATCACAAACCCGAAGCCGCCACCGAGGCCGTTCCCTCCGGCGAGGCCCTCGAAGTGGAACTGGAACCGTTCCAGGCGGAAATCTTCCGCTATCTGCGGTAACCCCCGTCCGGAAGGGGTGGCCGCCCACCCACGGTCATCCCTTCCGAAGTTCGGAACGTTCACGCGCGCCGGTTCCGTAGATCGGAAGCGCGATCAACAGACCGACCACCGTTCCCGCCAGACCAACGTAGAACGGCTCGAAACCCTCCCAGAACGCTGGGAGGTCGCACCAGGATCGCAGGGCATAAAACGCCGCCATCGACAGGCATCCCCCCAGCGAAGAGGAGACGAAACATCGATCCGTGATCCGACCTGGAAGCATATAACCCAACATCAGCGGAAACAGCAGGCAGGCGGTGCTGAATCCCCCGAAAAACTTCCAGATATCCACCAGGTTTCCACCCGCGAACAGCGCCGTCACCGGCACCGCCAGTACCGCCATACAGACCGTGCCCAGATGGTGGAAACCCACGTTGCCCCGATACCGGGCGGGCGCGAGGTCGTAGGCCACCACCGTGCCGGACAGGAACAAATACGAATCCACGGTGCTGAGGATCGTGGCGAGAATACCCGCCAGGAAAAAGCCCCGCACCCCGGGAGGCAGCAGCTGCACGCTGTACATCAGGTAGGCCGTCGACATGTCGGCTTCGGGGAGCGCCGCGCGGGCGTAGAGCGTGCCGAAGACCGCGCAGAAATCGAAACCGATCCAGACCGCCGTGGCCAGCAGGATCCCCCGTTTGGCGGTGCGGGAGTCTTTCGCCGCAAGACACCTCTGATAAAAATTCGGATCGACCAACGTGCCGAAAGCCACGAACCCCCACACCAGGGTGGTGGCGAGCGATTGATTTTCGCCGAATGGTTTCCAGTGTCCGTCCGGAATATGGGGCGAGGAGGTCAACGTTCCGATTCCGCCAAATTCCCACATGCTGAAGCCGACGACCAGGGCGACGGCCGAACACATGACGACAAACTGCACCATATCGGAAAACACCACCGACCGCAGCCCTCCCACGGTGCTGTAGGCGAGCACCCCGGCGGTGCCCACGATCATCCAGGTCCATAGTCCGCCGCCGAAGAGAAACTGCAAAAACAGCCCCAGGCTCAACACATACGCCACCGGGAGGACGTTGAACAGGTTCAGCCAGGCCCCCAGCTTTCCGGAGTCGGGCCCGAACAATTTGCTTAACAGGTCGGGCATCGTCCGCGCCCGGGTGTCTCGAATTCGGTGCACCAGACAAAACGCGAACACCAGATACGCCAGATACCAGAACCCGCCCTGGGTGATCCAGGCGTAGAGTCCCGTGTCATAATAGTATTCGGTGACGGAAATGATGCCGCCGTACCAGGTCGCCACCAGCGTTCCCGTAAACAACGGCAGGGTCAGGCGACGGCCCATCAGCAGCAAATCCAGCAGCGTCTCCTCCCGTCCATCCCGATCGATTCGTTTCCGACGCTGGTTGCCGTAAATCACGGTCCCGAGGGTCAACAGCAACACCCCGGCGAATACCAGCCAATCCGCGCCCCCCAATTGCTCTTGTACGACAACGACGTTTTGCATCTCAACCCCGCGCCACCGTCAGCGTATGAATCTCTTCGGCCCCTGCGCGCCGCAACGCCTTCGCGGCCGCGTCCAGGGTGGCCCCCGTGGTCATCACGTCGTCAATCAGCACCAGCCGTACCGGAGCGGCCCCCTTTCGCTCGGGCACCCGGAACGCCCCACTCACGTTTCGCCGACGGGCCGCCTTGCTGAGGTGTGTCTGCGAATCCGTCTTTTTTACCCGCCGACATCCATTCCAGACTCGGACCTCCGGATCCAGACGCCGCATTCCTCGAATCAGCTCCATTCCCTGGTTAAATCCTCGGCGCCGAAACCGGGACGGATGAAGGGGCACGGGAACGCACACGACCTCCCCCGGGTCCGGCACATGTGCCCGAAGCCCCGCCAGCAACAAGCGGGACAGGTCGGGCACCACGGAAAAATCACGGCGGTATTTCAACGCGTGAATCGCGGTCCGTACGCCGCCTTCGTACCGATACAGACTGCGCGCCCGGTCATACGAGGGCGGGGTGTTCTCGCAATCGGAGCAAGTGAACGCGTGATCCACCCTGCCCGCCACCGCCCCGCCACAGCGCTCGCACCACGGCGGAGCCAACGGCAGCCCCTCCGCCCGGCAATCCCAGCAGAGGCCGTTTTCCTCCGCCGCTTCGATGCGATTCCCACAGGCGCAACACATCCGTGGAAACACGAAATCCAGCACGGTGGTTCGGAAACGACGCCACGAATCCATGCGTTCCATCCGCGGAAGACGCTCCTCAGGACGCGTTCAAGGTGTCCCGAAGCGGACGGTGAAACATCGGGATGGAACGAAGGTCGGGCGTCTCGGGAATCGGATCCACCTTCACCCGCACCAACTCCCCCTGCATGCTGTAGGGACTCGTGTAGGTGATCTTCACGTCCACCAGCGCCCCGCGCATGTTGCGGTCCGATTCGAAAAACACCAGCCGGTTGTGGGGCGTGCGTCCCCGCCACTTCCCCTTGTGGCGCCGCTCGACCAACACCTCGACCTCCTCGTCCATCCACCGCGTATTCTTGCGGGTCAGAATGTCGTCCACCAACTCGTCGATCATCAGACGGCGGCGTTCTTTTTCCTCGTCCCCCACATCGTCTTCCATTTTCCGCGCGGCGATGGTTTTCGGGCGTTCGGAGTATTTGGCGAGGTGAACCTTGTCCAACTCCAGCTCCTTGAGAAGCTCGTAGGTGTCCATAAACTCCTCGTCCGTCTCCCCCGGAAAACCGACGATGACGTCGGTGTTGATGGTGTTGTCGGGACAGATGCGCCGCACCCGTTCGATCAGTTTCCGAAAATCCTCCGCGGTGTATCCCCTCCGCATGTCCTCAAGCACCTTGTCATTGCCCGCCTGCACCGGCAACTCGAAATGCGGCATCACCTTCGGCTCGTCCCGGGTGACTTCGATGATACGGTCGGTCATGTAATTCGGATGCCCGGTCAGATACCGAATCCGCAGAATCTCCGGCACCGCGGCCACGTCGCGCAACAACTCCGCCAAGCCGTAGTCCTCCTCGAAATCGGTGCCGTAGCGGTCCACGATCTGCCCCAACAGCATCACCTCGCGCACCCCCTGTCCGGCCAGCTTCTCCACTTCCTTCAAAATTTCGTCCGGCCGCCGACTGCGCTCCGGCCCCCGCCGGTACGGAATCACGCAGAATGTACAGGCGTGCGAACACCCCAACACGATGGGAACGTTGGCGTGCACCGTGTTGTTTCGCGTCAGGGCGGGAAGAATGTACTCCTCGTCCTGGATCGCGTTGTGCAGATTTTTCTCCCGCAGGGCCTCCACCCGGGCCTCCTCGTCCTCCCCGTGGGCCTCGGTCAGATAGTCGATCAACGGCGCCGGATCGGAAGGTGGCATGAAGACGTCGACAAACGGAAATTCCTTTTTCAGCCTCGGCGCTTCCCGCATCCCCACCATGCATCCCATCAATCCCACTTTCAGGTCCGGATTTTTCTTTTTCAGCGAGGAAACATACTGCAAACGCCCCACCGCGCGATCCTCCGCCTGCTGCCGCACCACACAGGTGTTCAGCACCATCAGGTCGGCCTCTTCCGCCTGTTCGGTCAGGGAATAGCCCAAGGCCTCCAACTGGCTGCCCAGATGACGCGAATCCGCCTCATTCATTTGACAACCGATGGTCCAGATGTTGTATTTCAGCAGTTTCATGCGACGACGTCTTAGTCGCATTTCGCCCGAATAAAAGTTCAAAATCGGTACGCTTCCCGTGAGAACCCGATCCTTATTTCCTTTCTCTATCCTCTACATCGCCCTTTCCACTCTCTTCGTCGCGCAAGCCGCCGAACCGAAGGATCCCTTGGAATATTGGCTGGCGGACTCCGCCCCCTTCTGGCGGTGGGATCCGGACACCTTCATTCAACAGGCCAAACCGCTGGGGTTTGAATGGAGTACCCAAAACCGATCCGCCCGCGCCGCCCCCCTGAAAGGCGCGTTTTTCGACAAGCCGGTGCTGGAGTCCATCGTGCGGTTCGAAGACGGTTCCCCCAACAGCATTCTCCTCTCGTACTACAACCGGGGAGACGCGAAACACCCCATGTCGGAGGAGGCGTTCAAGCAGACGGTGCGCGAACTCGTCACGACAATCAGCCGCACCCTGAACGTCCGCCCCCGTCCCGGAACCCGCAAATCCCGCCGGAACGACGTGCGCGACGACAGCCGCGTCTGGCAACGCCCGGACATTAAATTCGAACTGGCCTATTCCTACACCCCCGGCCCCTCCTTCCGCGCCGAATACATCCGGCTGACCGCCCAGGAATTCAAACCCACGGAAATCCCCTCCCACGCCCGCGACCGGGTCAACCCCTACGAAGTCCGAAAGAACGTGACCCGGGACGCGGAATCCGGAGACGTGTGGATCGCGAATATTCCGATGGTGGATCAGGGCCCGAAGGGATACTGCGCCGCCGCGGGCTCCGAACGTATTCTCCGGTTCTTCGGCCAGGAGGTCGATCAGCACGAAGTCGCCCAGGTTGCCAACACCACTTCCGGCGGCGGCACCAGCGTGGACGCGCTGAAAAAAGCCCTGCAGGCCGTCGGGCGCCAATATGGATTCAAATTCAACTCCCACATGGAATGGGATTTCGAGGACTTTCTCGACGAAATGGAGGACTACAACCGCGAGGCCGACAAACGGGGGTTTCGACAGGTGTACATTCCCGAGGTGGGCGTGATTCATGTCGGCCAGATTTACATGACCCTGAATCCCGAGATCTTCAAAGCGGTCCGAACCGACCAAAAGTCCGAGTATCGAAAATTCAGGGAAAAAGTCCGCGAATACGTGAACGCCGGTTGCCCGTTGGCCTGGTGCGTGACGCTTGGCCTGTTCCAGGAATCCATCCCCACCGGTGCGGGCGGGCACATGCGGCTGATCATCGGCTACAACACGAAAGACGACACCCTGATCTACAGCGACACCTGGGGACCGGGGCATCAGAAAAAATCCATGCCCATGGATCAGGCCTTCACCATCACCACTTCCCTCTTTTCGCTGGAGCCGAAAGGCCTTCGCCTGTAAAGGGCCGGACATGAAATGGACGATCGTCGCGCTGTATAAATTTCTGGACCTTCCCGCCGTGGAGGATCTCCGGGATCCCCTGCTGGACTTCTGCCGCGAGCGAAAGCTGTGCGGAAGCCTGCTTTTGGCGCGGGAGGGCGTCAACGGCACGGTTGCGGGTTCCGCCGGGGCAATGCGGGAATTGCTGGACCATCTGGAAAACGGCCTCGGCTTCGGTCCCATCGACCACAAAATCTCCGAAGCCGATTTCAAGCCCTTCCGGCGCTTGAAAGTGAGGCTGAAAAAAGAAATCGTGCATCTCGGACGCCCCGACCTCGCGCCACACACCTCTCCCGTGGGACGGTACGTGGAGCCAAAAGACTGGAACGCCCTCATATCCAACCCGGACGTGCGGGTCGTCGACACCCGCAACGCCTTCGAATGCGAAATCGGTACCTTCGAGCGGGCGGAGAACCCCCAGACCGAATCCTTCGCCGATTTTCCGGACTTCGTGCGGTCTCATCTGGACCCGGAAAAGGACAAAAAGGTCGCCATGTTCTGCACCGGAGGCATTCGCTGTGAAAAAGCCACCGCCTACCTGCTGGAACAGGGCTTCGAAGAGGTGTACCACCTCAAAGGCGGCATTCTCAACTATTTCGAGGAGATCCCCGACGAGGACAGCCTGTGGCGCGGTGAATGTTTCGTGTTCGACGACCGCGTCACGGTCGGCCAGGACCTCGCCCCGGGCCACACCGAATGCTGCCGGGGGTGTTGGAACCCGCTTCGCCCGGGCGACACCGACCACCCCGACTACGAGGACGGCGTCTGCTGCCCCCGCTGTGTCCGGGAAAAAACCGAGAAGCAACTCGCCGGGGCTCGGGAGCGCGAGCGGCAACGACGTCTAGCCGCCCGTCGCGCCAAAGAGAACTGATCAGCGGGCCAGGGCTTTTGGATTCCCGGGGCTTTGTCCTTTTCCTGCACCCCTTTACCCGCTATACCGCATCGACCTATGAAGCTGGAAGAACTTGACCAACTTACCCAGACCGCGTTGGCGGAAGTCACCGACGCGGCCACCCCCGACGAACTGGAGGCCGTCCGCGTCCGGTATCTCGGCCGCAAGGGCAAATTGCCCCAAATAATGGCCGGACTCAAGGATGTGGATCCCAAAGACCGCCCCGCCTTCGGAAAAGCCGCGAACCGATTTAAACAGTCCGTGTCCGAAGCCCTGCAACAACGCAAGGACGCGCTGCTCAGCGACACCGGGCCCTCCGACGCTCTGGACGTCACCCTCCCCGGCCACACCGGACCGCGGGGCGGCAACCATCCGCTGCGCCGAATCATGATGCATGTCACGGAAATCTTCGACCGCATCGGCTTCACCGTCGCCACCGGACCCGACGTGGAAACCGTGGCCAACAATTTCGACGCGCTGAACACCCCGGGCGATCACCCGTCCCGGGACGAGCAGGACACCTTTTATCTGTCGGACGGCCGGTTGCTCCGCACCCAAACCAGCCCCATCCAAATCCGCTACATGCGCGATCATCCGCCCCCCGTGCGCATCATCGCGCCCGGGCGCGCCTACCGGCGGGACACTCCCGACGCCACCCACAGCGCCAACTTCCACCAGGTGGAGGGCCTCTTCGTGGCCGACAACGTCTCCATGGCCGACCTGAAAGGCGATTTGACCTACTTCGCCGGAGAAGTGCTCGGCAAAGGCGCCAAGGTCCGTTTCCGCCCCCATTTCTTCCCCTTCACCGAACCCAGCGTGGAGGTGGACTTCACCTGCCATGTCTGCCGCGGCAAAGGCTGCCGTGTCTGCAAGGATTCCGGCTGGATCGAAATCGCGGGCGCCGGCATGGTCGACCCCGCGGTCTTCGAGGCCGTGGGATACGACCCCGACACCACCACCGGCTACGCCTTCGGCATGGGCCTGGAACGCATCGCGATGATCCTGCTCGAAATCGATGACATTCGCCGCCTGTATGAAAACGACGCCCGGTTCCTGCGTCAGTTCGCCTGAAACGAGTTAAAGAGGTTTCCCCATGTTGGTCCCCCTGAGTTGGCTGCAAGACTATATCGATCTCCATGAATCCCCGGAGGAACTCCGGGATTTGCTCACCTTTTCCGGTCTCGAAGTCGAGGCCATTGAAACCCGCGGCTCTTCCTTCGAAGGGATCCGGGTCGGGAAAATCACAAAGGTCGCTTCCCACCCCAACGCCGACCGGCTGACCCTCTGCACGGTCGAAACCGGGGATGGCGAACCCGAAACCGTCGTCTGTGGCGCTCCAAACGTCCGCGAAGGTCTGCTCACGGTCTATGCCCCCGTGGGCGTTGAATTGCCCAACGGCCTGAAACTGAAAAAGGCCAAAATCCGCGGCGTCGAAAGCCGCGGCATGCTGTGTGCGGAAGACGAGTTGGGGCTGTCCGGCGACCACTCCGGCATTCTGGAGCTTCCCGAAACCCTCGTCCCCGGCACCCCGGTGGTCGAGATCTTTGGCGGACCCGAAATTATCTTCGATCTGGAGGTCACGCCCAACCGTCCCGACTGCCTCAGCCTCATCGGCGTGGCGCGCGAACTGGCGGCCCTCACCGGACGCGAACTCCGAATGCCCGACACCGTGCTTCCAGAGCCGGAAGGCGACGAAACCATGGCCGTGGACATCCGCAACCCGGACGCCTGCCCCCGCTACACCGCGCGCCGCCTGGGCGGAGTCGAGGTGGCCCCCTCCCCCGACTGGATGCAAAACCGCCTGCGCCTCTGCGGGGTCCGCCCCATCAACAATCTCGTCGACATCACGAATTACGTAATGCTGGAGACCGGCCAGCCTCTCCACGCGTTCGACCGCGACCGTTTCGCGGGAGACGCCGTCATCGTGAGAAACGCGGAACCCTCCGAAACCCTGCGCACCCTCGACGACGAGGAACGCGAACTTCTTCCCTCCGACCTCGTCATCGCCGACGCCAACGGCCCGGTGGCCCTTGCGGGCGTGATGGGAGGAGGAGACAGCGAAATTTTGGATTCCACCCGTGACGTCCTGTTGGAAAGCGCCGGCTTCGCCCCCTCCGGCGTGCGGGCCACCGCCAAACGCCTCGACCTGCATACCGAATCCTCCCACCGCTTCGCACGCGGATGCGACGTCACCGGAGTCGAATGGGCCGGACGCCGCGCGGCCGTCCTGATGATCGCCCATGCCGGAGCCCGCCTCCTCGGCCCCGTCGCCGACGAGTATCCCCGGAAACCCGCGCCTGTGGACCTTTCCTGCCACTGGAAGACGGTCACCGATTTGATCGGCGTCGACATTCCCGTGGACCGGATGCGGAAGACGTTCCAAAAACTGGAACTGGAGATTCTCGAGGAAACCGGGGAGGGGTGCACCGTGCGGGTGCCCGGATTCCGTCTGGACCTGACCCGCCCCGTCGACCTCACCGAAGAGATCGCCCGCCTGAACGGCTTGGACAACATTCCGGCCCCCGCCCCCCGGGCCCGAATTATTCCCGGGGCCGAAGACCACAAAACCCGGGTGGAAATGCGGGTGTGGCGCCACCTCGCCCGACGCGGATTTCTGGAAATTCTCAATTACAGCCTCACGTCCTCCGAAACGCTGGACGGCTTGGACGAACCCGAAAAGCAACGCCGGGTCGTCCTGCCAAACCCCATCACCCGCGACCAGTCGGTGCTCCGCTCCTCCCTGCTCCCTCAGATGGTGGAAACCCTCGCCTTCAACAAAGCCCATCAAATCGACGAACTCGCGCTTTTCGAGGCCGGCACCGTCTATCTCGGCCCGGAAGAACACCTGGAGGAGCGCACCCGGGTCGCCCTGGGTACCATGGGCCCCTACCGTCGCGCCCCATTGGACAAGCAACGCCCGGTGGAGGACGCCGAGGCGTTCTTCGACCTCAAGGGCGAATTGGAACAGTTGTTTCATCTCCTGGACTGCGCGGACGACATCCAGTTCCGTCCCTCCAGCGACCCCGCCTTCGCTCCCGGACAGGGCGCGGAACTGGTGCGCGGCTCGACCACCATCGGCCGCGCCGGCCTCCTCGCGGACTCCCTCAAACGTGCCCGCAAGCTCACCGGTCCTGTGGCGCTGGCGGAAGTCGAATTCGACGCCCTTCGGCCCAAAGCCGGGCGCATGCCCGTCATGAAGCCCGTACCCGGGTTCCCCTCCGTAACCCGGGACGTGGCCCTGATCGTCGATCGCTCCCGCGCCCATGCCGATGTCATGGACGTCATCGGGAAAAAACGCCCCGCCGAACTCGAGTCGGTCGAAATGTTCGACCTCTTCGAAAGCGATAAACTGGGTAAAAACCGCAAGAGCATGGCGTATCGGTTCACCTACCGCAGTTCCAAAAAGACCTTGACCGACAAGGCCGTGGAGAAAATGCACGAGAAAATCGTGGCCAGGCTGGTGTCGGAACTCGACGCCTCGATCGCCGGACGGTAAAAAAGATACACATTTTTTACAAATAGGTGACCCGTTCGTGACAAGCCCGACTCCGTTCTCTGTCAGGATGGTCTGCACTCCCGGATTTCCCCGATCCGGAACGCAAACCGCAATCCGAACGGAGATCGTGTATGAACATCCAAGCCCCACTGCTTATCCTCCTTCTGACCGCCTGCGCGGCCGCCAGCGGCGGTGAGAGCCCGCCCGCACCGCTCATCCGCTGCCAGGCCGAATTGGACCGGGGCGTGCTCCCGGCGGACCAAACACAAACGGCCATTGTAAAAATAAGTCTGGCGGCCGCGCCTCCCCCTCCGAACGCCAACCGGTCCCCCGTCAACCTGTGCCTGGTTCTCGACCGATCCGGTTCCATGGGCGGGTCCAAACTCGAAAACGCGAAAGAGGCCGCGATGGAGGCGCTCTCCCGTCTGGGGCGGAACGACGTGGTGTCCGTGGTCGCCTACAATTCGTCGGTGGAGACGCTGTTTCCCGCCCAGCCATTAACCGACGTCGCGCAAGTACGGAATTTGATTCAAGGGATTCACTCCAGTGGGAACACCGCCTTGTTCGGAGGCGTGAGCCAAGCCGCGGCCGAATTGCGCAAACATTCGGAAGACCAGCCCAAAGGCATGGTCCATCGGATGGTGCTCTTGTCCGATGGCCTCGCCAACGTCGGCCCCTCCTCTCCCGGAGATCTCTCCCGCCTGGGCGCCGGACTGGTCAAGGAAGGCATCTCCGTCTCCACCGTCGGGCTCGGAGACGACTATAACGAGGATGTCATGACCGGCCTCTCCCGCCGAAGTGACGGCAATACCTATTTCGCCGAAAACAGCCTCGACCTTCCCCGCATTTTCACCGAGGAGCTTGGCGATGTGCTGAACGTCGTCGCCCGCGACGCCCGGCTGGTCATCGAATGCGGCGAGGGGGTCAAGCCCGTGCGCACCATCGGTCGGGACGCCGACATTCGGGGGCGGAGGGTGGTGCTCGACCTGAACCAGTTGTACGGGAACCAGGAGCGCTATCTCCTCCTCGAAGTGGAGGTGCCCGCGTTCCCCGACCAATCCGAGATTCCCCTGGCGACCGCCCGGGTGAGATACCACGACGTCTTTCAACAAACGGCCGGCCAACACTCCGCCTCTCTTTGGGCCCGGTTCAGTTCACAAGAAGAGGCCGTGTCCGCCAGCGTAAACCCCCGGGTGCAACAGGATTACTATTTCAATCAAAGCGCCATGGCCAAGGAAGAAGCGATTCGTCAATGGGAAGCGGGCGACACCCAGGGGGCCCGGCGGACGCTCACCACCAATAGCCTTCTCCTTCAGCAGGCCTCCACCCAATACGACCTTCCGGAACTCAACCGGGAAGCCGAAAACCTGCGGCAAAAAGAACAGGAACTGGAAACCCTGGGGCTGACGAAACGAAATCGGAAAGCCTTGAAAACAGAGGCCCTGCAGGAATCCCAACAACAGAGGATAAAACGCCACCGCTCTTCGTCCCCATGACCCGCCTCCGCCTCAGTTCCCTTCCCCTGCTCACCACCCTGGTGATGCTCCCGGTCGCCGTCCTGACGGTGGCGGGGCTCGCCCTGTTGCGACATGAGCGGGAACGGTGGGAGGAGCGGGCCGTGACCGCCGAACGCCAGGAACTGGAGCGGGCCGCCGATGACGTGGCCAACGCGTTGCGAACCCTTCGCCGCGAGTTGACCGACACCCTCTCCTCCCTCTCCGCGAATCGTGTCGAGGACGGACTGCTTCGTCTTCGAAACGGGCACCCCATGGTTCGGAATGTGTTCCATGTATCTGGAGAAGGCGTCCGCCAGCTCCCGCCGCGCGAGATCCACCTTGGACTGGAAAACGAACGATTTTTGCGACGATACGCCTCTCTCTTCGACGGACGGACGGACTGGTTTGATCCCCGGGCGGACACCGCCGCCTCCCCGGCGAACTCCGTGCAAAGCTCCCTCTGGCGTGGAGGAAAGTTCTCGCGAGAGCCTGACGCCGCCTCCCCTCCCGCGCTTCGTTCCCGCTGGCGCCCCTGGCACTGGGAGGATCGCGATGGAATTCTTTTCTATGTGGAGGCCCCTCAAACAGGAGATATTCTCGGCGTGGAACTTGAAATGTCCGCCCTATACGCCCGGCTCGATGTGCTGCTGCGCGACATGGCTTCGCCCGGGAGCCCGCTGGCGCTGCTCGACCGAAGAGACCGACGACTGACGGTCAGTGAAGAACCACCCGACCGGAGGGCGGACGTTGTGGTGGAGGTCGGTCCCATGCTCCCCTTCGCCCGCCTGGCCTTCTACCGCGACGGCTCCGCGCCCGCCGTCGAGGGCGGCGCCTTCTTTCTCACCACCGTGGGCATGGGCCTCCTTCTGGTTCTGTCGATCGTGGCCGGGACCCTTGGACTGACCGCCCGGGTCCACCGAAGTCGTCGGGAGGCCATGCGCAAAACAAGCTTCGTCTCCAATGTCAGTCATGAATTCAAAACCCCGCTGACCACCCTCCGTCTGTACAGCGAATTGCTGTTGGAGGGGCGCGTGTCCGATCCGCAAAAACAAACACATTATCTTCGAACCCTTCGAGACGAAAGCGAACGTTTGGCCAGGCTCGTCCACAACGCCCTGGACTTCAGCCGGCTCGAAATGGGCCGGTCCCGCCTCGATCCCGTCGCGCTGGACCTGGTCGAACACGCCGCCGGAGTGCGGGACCGTCTGGCGGAACGGTTGGAGCGGGCCCGCCTGCGCATCACCCTGCCGGACACTCCGGTTCCGGTCCGGGCCGATCCCGACGCGGTGGAACAAATTCTACTGAACCTCTTCGACAATGCTCTTAAATACGCCGCCTCCGGGGGACGATTGGACGTCGTCGCCCACTGCCGGGATTCCCGATGGAACGTCCGATTCCGGGATTACGGCCCCGGAATCCCCGGGAGGGAGCACCGACATCTTTTCAAAGCTTTTCACCAGGTGGACGAACGTCTGAACCGGGAGACGGGAGGCACCGGACTCGGACTCCACATCTCGCGCCGCCTCGCCCGACAAATGAGGGGGGATCTGGACGTCGAGCCCGTCCATCCCGGTGTCTGTTTCGTATGGACCCTTCCCGCACACCACAAGGAGCCCTCATGACCGAACATATTCTCGTGGCCGAAGATGACGAAGCCATTCGACGGGGACTCGTCGATACGCTGGAAAGCGAAGCCTATTCCGTCAAGGCGGCCTCCGATGGCGCCGAGGCGCTCGCCAGGCTTCGGGAGGAGAACTTCGACCTGCTGGTGCTGGATGTGATGATGCCCGGACGCAGCGGATACGACGTCTGCAGGGAGCTTCGCGGATTCGACTCCACCCTGCCCGTGCTGATGCTCACCGCCAAGGGCGAGGAGATCGACAAGGTCGTCGGCTTGGAACTGGGCGCCGACGACTACATGACCAAGCCTTTCGGAGTGCGTGAATTTCTGGCCCGGGTACACGCGCTGCTACGCCGAAGCCGGGCGACCCCTTCCTCGCCGGACGCCAAAACCGCCTTCGACTTCGGGCCCTGGCGCATTGATCCCAAAACCTTCACCGCCACCCGGGAGCAACGCGCCAAGGCGCTTACCTCCCGGGAACTCCACCTGTTACGCGTGTTTTCCGATCATCCCGGCGAAGTACTCAGCCGGGACGAATTGTTGAACACGGTTTGGGGGATCGATTACTACGGAACCACCCGCACCTTGGATCAACACATCGCCAAACTACGGGCCAAACTCGAGGCCGACCGAAGCGCGCCCCGTCTGATCCTCACCGTCCACGGTGTCGGATACCGCCATGGGCCGGTCACTGAATAATCACGGAGTCACGACCGCCGTGGCCGGCCCGGTCGATTCCACCGCCTCGCGCAGGGACGACAGGGACGTCTTCTGCCGGGCTTCTTCCTCCAACTGGTTCAAATCCATTTTTTGCAGTGGCTGCAGGCCGAACTCCTCCAAATGACTCCGAATTTCCCTGGAGAAATCCCGGGCCAACTCGATCGTTTCCTCCACCGTTCCCTGCTCCTGGACATAAATACCGATGGAATACTGGAAGCGGCTGTAGTCCTTCGGACGACTCCAGGAACGAACCATGTGCCGCATCCGATCCAAATACCCGGACTCCGTATCGATGAACTCGTTCATGATCTGCGTGACCTCGTCCCGGTTGTACCAGTACATCACCATCTGACGCGTTTGATCGTTGGCGTACAACCGGGAGTACATGATTTCATCCTCGTCCCTCAGATCCTCGGGCACCTCCACCTGACGCTCGATTCCCCAGCCGGCCTCGCGGAAACAGACGTCCGGAGAATGGGGGAAAGCCCATGAAGTGCCGTTAAACCCGATGACCGGTTCCCAGAAGTTGATGATCACGTTCACCAGTCGGTTGTCCGGAGAGGTGTACCAGGCCACATAACTCTCGGAAGGGCGTAGAATCTTCAGGGCCTGCTCAGGAAGCTCCCCCCAGTAAATCCGTTTGTAGGGTCCAACCTCACCGGGGAAGGTATCCAGGGATTTCCGACTCTGGGCAATCAGATACTGCACGCGACTGCGTACGGCGTAGCGCTGGAAGAGCGCCAACTGCGCCAACAACATCAGCAACAGCAGCAGGTAGACTCCGGAGCGGATTCTGGAAATCCGGGTGAAGAAAAACTCGCGTTGGGTTCCGGCGTCGACCACCTCCTCCTTTTCCTCGTCCTCTTCCGGATCGTTGGCGGCGTGATAGGCCGCGGACTGCGGACCGCCGTAGCTGCCGTATCCCGAGGCCGCGCCATAGGAGCCGTACACCCCGTAGGTGCCGTAAGAACCTTGCACTTCCGATTTTCCCTGGGGGGGCGGCGCCAGAATACGGGCGAGAACGATCATGATGAGCGACGCCAGGAAGAACGAAGCGCCGCCCACGGCGTCGTGACGACGTCCACTCGCCCACGCCATTCCAAACCAGTCGCACAACACGGCTGTGGCGACGACCCGAATCACATTCTGAAACATGGCGAGAAAAACACCCAAAGGAATAAAAAGCGCGATCAGGAACGGACGCAGACGTAAAAACCAGGCCACGGCCGGAGCCACGGCCAACATCGCCCACAAAGAACGGATCCCACTACAGGCGTCCGCCACCCCCAACACCACGTTGGGGATTTCCAAAGTGTTTTTCTCCACGAACACGCTGTATCCAAACAATTCCAGCACGTCGGCGGAAACCGCCGTCACGATATTGCGCAACACGTTTTTCAACCATTGCTCCGGTGGCCCCGGAAGCCCGGGGATCATGAACACCAGATACAACAGCGGGAACCAGAACATTTTCAGCGCGGAAAACCCGAAAAAGCATACAAACAAGCCCCAGATGCTGATCACCAATCCCACGCTGGTGAAATACTCGCTGACAACGCCGCCGGCCACCAGACCGATTTCATACCACATCGCCACAAATTGGATCAGCAATCCCGCCGCCAGAATCGGAAACCCCCAGAACTCCCCCACCACTTTCGGGGTGGATTTCGCCTGGGACACCACTTTCCACGCCGCCACCGCCGCGATGACCGGAACCAGAATCGCATGGGAATAATCCGGCATGTTCAAATAGAATTTCGCAAGACTGACGATCATGAAGGCATTGGCCAGCAGCAACATGCCCGTGATCCAGAACAAATCCGGCAACCCGAGTTGCGGCACACGCACGATGTCCCGAAGCAATCCATACCCATAGCCGTACTGGCGGACTCGCCGCCTCCCGCTTCCACGCGAGCTTCCCGACTTTTTCCAAAATTGAAGTTTCTTCCAATCCATGGGTCAGGCTCCAGTGCTTAATTGTTCCCGCAGGGCGCGTGCCTCCCGCGCCTGGGGGAACGAGGGGTTGATCATCAACACGGTGGTCAGCTCGCGTATCGCGTCCTGGGCGCGCCCCAGGGCCGCCAGACTGCGGGCGTAATGGTAACGAATGGTCACGTTGCCCGAGGCCTTGCCCAGGGCCTGCTCATACACGGACACCGCCTCTTCATGCCGCCCCTGTGCCGCGAGCACGTATCCGTAGGTGTCCAGAATCACGGGATTCTCATCGAATTTCCCCCGCAACTCCGAGACCAACTCCTCGGCGCGATCCAATTCCTGTCCACTGCGGGCCAGCAAAAACGCCAGATTGTTTTTCAAGGCCGCGTTGTCCGGGTATTTTTCGTAGAGCATCCGTGAATCCGCCAACGCGTCGCGCCAGTCCTTGGACTGCATTTGAATTTCCACCTTGCGCATGCGCAAGGGATCCAATTCAGGGTTTTCGGCCAATTTTTGGTCCAATAACTGAATGGCTTGGCCCCGTTGATCCATCTGAACCAATGCCTGGCTTAACATAGTGATCAAGCCAAGATCGTCCGGACGCGCCGACAAGGCGGACTCAATGATTCGACGGGCCTGGGTAGGCTCGTCCATCCGCATCAATTGCTGCGCCAGAAACACTTGAATACCACGCTCGCCCGGAGCCAGCCTCAGGGCGCTGCGGGCGTGGTTGATCGCCTCGTCGTACATTCGGATCTGACCGTACATCTGCGCCAGCATCCAATGCGCCCTGCGCTCGACCTCCGGTTGACGGGAGGCCGTCAGTTCCGTGGCCAACCGCTTCCCTTCCGTGACGTTCCCCGACATAAGGAGCAATTCGGCGTACCGCAGACGCAACTCGAAATTTCCCGCGAACCGATTCAACAAATTCTGATACGCGCGCACCCCGACCGGCAACCCGTAGCGGGACATTTCCAGATCGGCTTTCAACCGCAGGGCCGCGATGTTGTCCGGCTGCAATTCAAGCACGCGCTCCAAGGTGCTCTCGATTTTGTCCACATCCTCGTCCGTGGCGTAAATCCGAATCATGTTCAACATGGCCCCCACGTGATCGGGATTTATTTCCAGCGCCTGCGTCAACAAATCACGTGCGGTCTCGGCGTCCCGATACAACAGCATCTCCAACCGCCCGGCGAATGTGAGCGTGTCGGGGTTTTCTCCGTCCATGGCCAACAATTTGTTCAACAGGGGGCGCACGTCTTCTTTCTGCCCCCTCGCCGCCAACAATCCGGCGGTGGCCCGGATCGCGTCCAGGTTCTCCGGCTCCAGCTCCAACGCCCGGGAAGCGTACTCCAACGCCTCGCCTTGGTTGCTCTGCCTTTGCATCAATTCGGCCAGCAGCAATAAGGCCTCCACATGGTTGGGGTCCAAATCCACGGCGCGACGAAGACTCGATTCGGCGCGAACTCCCATTCCCGTCCCAAGATACGCCTTGGCCAAATGATAGTGGAGGTTCGCGTCCGTCGGATTCGACTGAATGGCGTTTTTGAAATCGACCTGCGCCTCCGGAAATTTTTGCTGGGACAGATATTTCGTGCCGGAATGAAAATACCGTTCCGCCCGTTCGGGATTCAGGCGACTCTCGCCGAGCTCTAGAAAGTCGGGATCCTCGTTCCCCTGCTCCACGCCCGCGGGGTTGAAAAAGGCCACAAAATTTCCCCAGAACCGGGTAGGATCCGACGACATCGTCTTGAGGACTCCGAACACCCCGAACGTCCAGAAACACACCATAACCACCGCCGTCAGCGGGGCTCGGACCGGAGGCCGGGTGAATCCCCCCTCCTGCAGACAAATCGCAAACCGCCGCCCGTCTTTGCGGCGGAAGCGAATGGAAGGCTCCAAAAGCTTCACCATCCATTCATTCTGATACTTCAACACCGACCGCACCGGGTGCGGGGACTCGCTGTGGTCGTCGCCATGGCAAAAATGGCATGGCTGATCCTTCTCCCGCTTCAGGACCCGCTTGATGCTACGAAAACCAATGATACACGAATCAACCGTCAGATAGATCAGATCCAACGGAAAAAGGATAATTTTCAGGAAAATAGATTTCAACATGGGTGGGATCTCCAGCAACCCGCGCCGAACGCGCGGATGCGATTTTCGAAGGGAAGAATGTCGGGGCAACCTTCCGAAAATCAAAAGGTTTTTTCAATAAGAAACTCCAATACATACGGGAAATTTGCGATTCGCTCCGACAGGGGGTTTCCTCGCGAAATAGGTTGGCGAAGCCCCGCTTCCTGCTCTACAACACTTTCAATGAAGATATACGAAACGGTAATGTGGGTGTTCGCCCTTTGGGCGCTCTGCGAGGGAACCGCGGTGGTTGGATTCCCGAAGCTGTCTCTCCGCGTCACCCGCGCGCTCTTTCCGAAGCGGTCGGAGTTTTTGGAGAGGATCCAGCCGGAGGATCTGCGCAAACTGGGCTGGATCGAACTGGCCTTCGGCCTGCTGCTGGGCGGATATCTGCTCGTATGGGCCTGACCCGGGGTCAGCCGATCCAGGGCGCGAGGTGCGACCGCAGCCGCCCCGCGACGTCGAAACTCTCATACCGGCGAATCCGTTCCCGCTGCCCCTCCAAAATCCGCTCCCGCAACGGCCCCGGACGCCCCACCCGGTCAATCCACTCCGCCAACTCGTCGAGCAACTTCTCCTCGAACAGCATCCCCGCCCCGTCCAGGGTCTCCGGCACCGCCGTGCAGGCATAGGCCATCACCGGCACCCCCGCCTGCATGGCCTCCAGCAACGGAATGCCGAACCCCTCGTGCTCGCTCATACACAGGAACACGTCCGATACCTGATAATACGCGCATAAATCCGCTTCGGGCACCGATCCGACGAAGTCGACATGCTGTAACCCCAGATCCCGTTTCAGCGTCTGCAACAACGCCAGATACTGCTCCGTCCCCGCGAAACTTCCCACATGGATCAACCGCGCGTCCCGACGGGTGAAATTCTGCACATAATACATCGCGTGAAGCAGATCCTCGATCCGCTTGTTCGGCGCGCACCTCCCGACAAACAACACATTGAGTTTCCCGTCGTCGTATTTCTCCAGAATATCCGGATTGGGACGATCGCTCAACCGTTTCAATTCCAACGCCAACGGCAAAACCCGCACCTCTCCGTACCCCTCCGCCTCCAGCTCTTCCGCGTTGTATCGGCTGTCGGCCAGGTTCAGGTCCGCCACCCCGGCCAACGCCTTCATCTGCTCACGTCCTTTTGCCAGCAGCCCGGCGATATGATCGTTCAACGCCCTGAAATAGGTGTCGGGCGTCACGTTGTGATATCGCACCACTTTCACCCCGCGGCACTCGGGAAACACCTCGTTCACGGGGGATCCGATAGAAAGATGAAGGATCACCATGTCCCGCGGCCCCGTGTCGGTCAGCAAGGTCGACAAATCCCGCGCGTCCTTTCGCAGCTCGGGAAGAATCCGGGCCGTCTCGCAGTAGATGTCGCTTTCGAACCCCCATTCCCGAAACAACGCGCGAAGCGTACGGGCCTCGTTCGAGATGGCGTCGCCATTGCTGTACCCCGCCACCAATTGATGGATCGCCCGTACCCGCATGGCTTACCCCCGTCCGCCGGACCGGCGCACCAACTCAAAGAACCGATCCTGGTACTGCTCGAAAACACCACGGCGGTTCAGCGTTTTATGCAAATACGGAATCCGGGAGGGATCCCGCTCCGCCGCCGCGAAATTCTCCTCGATTTCCCGCCCCGCGCGGTTCGGATCCGGCAGCAGATTCCGCTGTTGCATTTCATGAATATGATGCGGCATCGATTTCTCCACCAATTCCACCATCAGTTTCAGCAGGCACACCTCCCAGGGTTGCTCCACCCCCCGAATCACCGCGCTGAACGCCTCTTCCCGATCTCCCACCTCCTCCAGCACATTCCCCTCGACCACCTCGATTCGATCGTGCAACACGGTGTCGCTTACGTCTTTTTTGCTGATCTTGAACCCATATTGCAAAAAACGTAAATCCGGCTGATTCGCCCGAAGCCACTCCATAAACCGACGACTTTGCTCGTCCTCAAACCCTTCAATCGGACTCTGCGCCCCGTGGTCGGGCGTCAGGATCTGGGGCTGAGCCGCGTGCAGGGTTCCCTCGCGCACACGGACCTGGTCCACAGCGTCCATCACTTCCGTGAGAAGGTGATAGCGTACCCGGGTGGTCCCGAAGGTCTCCAGAGCGCGACGGGGCCCCCGCACGACTTCCGTGTGTTCAAGGGCATACCAGAAATCAAAAGTTGGGGAATCGGACATGGGAGGACCATAGAGGAAAACCCCTTTGAGGCAAGGGGGAGTTGCCTTTCATTCCTCGTCGTCGTACTCGGAGGATTCCGCCCCGCCCTTTTCCGATTTCAAACGCGGGTCGGTCACGTTCTTGTGATACTGCTTTTCGTGCTCCGCGGATCGGGTGCTCACCACCTTTCGGACCACGAGATTCAGACCGATCGCCAACGCCAGACCCACCAGTTTGAACTTGAAAATCAACGCCGCCACCCCTCCGGCCGCCACCACCGCCAGCAACGCTCCGCTGAACCAGGAAAACACCGTCCAGATCGCCCGGCCGATTTTCCGGTCGCCGTCCCCGCGGGTCATCACCCCGTCCGCCACCCCCGTGGCGATCACGCAGGCAAAGGTCACGTACGTCGTGGACACCGGAATTCCGCTGCTGGAGGCGAGGGCGATCACACTTGCGCTCACGCTCATGATCACCGAGGCCCGCAGGGGATCGAAATGTACCCGCTTGCCCGACTCGTCGCGTTTCGGAGGCGGGGCCAGCTCGGCCTCCTCGTCGTGTTTCTTCACGAAAACACCGGCCAGACGCCGACACCATTTCGGCGCGTACAACGCCACGTGGTCGTATTGACTCCCCGTGTTGACCGCCGCCCGCGTCACCCGTTGGGCGTTCTTGCTGCGCATCCCCACCACCATCAACACCCCGCAGGCGAACAACGCCCACATGGGAATCCCCACCTCCGTCGCCGCCGCCGTCCCCTCCGCCGCGTTCCGGTACAACCAAAGACTGGACAGGCCCGGCGAGGCGCAATTCGCCAAGTCGTTCTGGCCGAACGCGAACGAGAGACAGATCATGCCCACCACCGCCGTGAGCCGGAACAGATTCCGCGTGCCCCGTTCCCGGGTTACCGTCAGCACCACATGCACCACCAGGGTAAAAAACGCCCACAACAACAACAGCATCACCACGGGCCCGACATCGTCGAAGGTCGCCTGGCGCAGGGCCTTGATGAACGGCACATGTTTCAACCCCTTCATCACCATGAACCAGCTCAAGCCGCTGAACATAAGACCCGCGATCCACGGACCATGCATCAACAGGCGCATGTGGTCTTCGGGCTGATCCTGAATCGTTCCCCGGAACATGCGCTGGATCATCCACCCCGCGATACCGCTGATCACGATCGAAATCACGATCGCCCACACCACCGTTCCCACCTTGTCCCAGTGCACGATCGGATCCACCACGCCACTCAGCCACGCCACCGCCAGGGACGCGCCCACGAGTTCGAACACCAACGACGCCGTGGTGCTCACCGGCATCCCGAAAGCGGAATACGTGTGCAACAACGCCGTGTCCACCACATACGCCGTGATGTACACCACCATTGCCGCCTCCACGGAAAGCAATGCGGGGTCGAAAATCCCCTTTCTGGCCGTCTCCATCACCGGTGAAGCGAAGGTCGCGCCCAGAATGACCGCCGCGCCCGCAAGCAGAACCGCGGTGTTGCGGGCCATGACCCGGGCGCCGAACACGGCGTTCACGAGGTTGGCGGCGTCGTTTCTCCCCACTTCCACGCAGTCCCAAATCAACATAATCATGCTGATCCCGACGATGCCCATCAAAAAAAACTCGTTCATATCCAATCCATCCAAGGCTGGGATTTCAAGAGGACCTCCCCTTATCGAGGAGATTGGAAAAACAAAACGATAAAGGTGAAATTATTCGAATTTTGTGAGGGCGCGGTCTCCGGCCACACCCGCGGGCCACCCGGAAACCTCAAAGATCCTCAACGTCGGCATCCGTGAACCGAAGGCCCAGCGCGGCGGAAGCCTGCCGTCGGAGTTCCGTCCCCACCTCCCCCATACTCGGACACCTTGCCCCCAGTTCGCGGTGAAACGAGGTCACCCGCTCTCCCACCAGCCCGCATCCAACGATCAAATCGAAGCCAAAAGGCTCGGGATTCACATTCAGACTCAAACCGTGTTGACTCACCCAGCGCGTCAATTTGAAACCGATGGCGGCGAATTTCCCCCCTTCACACCAGCCCCCCGCCTTGCCTTCCCTTCGGTGGGCCTCGATTCCAAAGGCCTCCGCGGTCCCGAGCGCGATGTCCTCCAACGCATACAGGTACCCTCTCGGTGCCAATCCGCCCCTTCCCAACTTTAGAATGGGATACAAGACCCATTGGCCCGGACCGTGGTATGTCACGTCCCCGCCCCGACTGGACACGTGAACCTCCACCCCCCTCGCGCGCAGTTGTTCCGGATCCGCCAACAGATGCTCCTCCCGTCCCCGCCGTCCCAGCGTCACCACCGGTGTATGCTCCAGCAGCAACACCGTGTCCGGAATCCGGTCCGCGATCCGGTCGCGCACCAGCCTCTGTTGCAAAGAAACCGCGTCCCCATAGGGAAGCGGTTTCGGAATCCTACAAAACCGAGCCGGAATCATCCGTCGGGAATCAACTCTTTGTAGGCCCCCGCGTCCAACAACGCCTCCACGGCGGACGGATCCGACAGTTCCATCTCGAACAGCCACCCCTCGCCGAAGGGATCCTCGTTGATTTTTTCGGGCGCGTCGGCCAATTCGGAATTCACCGCGGTGATTTTCCCGGAAAACGGCGCGTAGACATCGGAGGCCGCCTTCACGGACTCCACCACCGCGACTTCCTCGCCGGCCTCCACCTCGTCTCCCGCCTCCGGAAGGTCCACAAAGGTCAGATCGGCCAACTCGCTCTGGGCGAATTCGGTGATGCCCACGCGGGCCGTATTCCCCTCCATGCGGACCCATTCATGACTCTCGGTGTATTTCAGATCTTCCGGTACCTGCATGACGCGTATCCTTGCGGTGGGGGGAGAAATTGGAGGCGTGGGCCGGATTCGAACCGACGAAAACAGGATTTGCAATCCCGCGCATTAGACCACTCTGCCACCACGCCTTTGGTGATTGAGCCGGGAGGTATATAATGAATCCCGGGCCGTTGTCAACAGATAGCCAACCGGCTTTTTTAATTTCCTTCGGATTCGCGTTTCAAAAGCTGGTCGAGGTGCCGAAGGTTGAGTTCAATCTGACGGTGCCCCGGGCGCATCCGGGCCGCGTTTCGGAAAACCTCGCGGGATTCCTGGAAACGGCCCAGTTTTTTCAACGCGAGCCCTTTCTGAATCTTCACCCGCACATCGTAAGGGGCCAGGCGCTCCAACGTGTCCCATCGGTCCAGCGCCAGGTCGTATCGTTCCTCCATTTCCGCCAAAGCCGCCAAACCGGCCAGGGCGATACGCTCATAGGGATTCCGCTCCAGCGCCTTCTCGTAGGCCTCCCTGCTGCGGGAAATCAACCCCGCGCGCTGTTCCGGGTCGCGCATCAAAAACGCCTCGTTCCGCAATTCGTATCCAAGTCGGGTCCATCCCCGCCAGTGTATCGGCGTCCACCGGCGCATCGACGCCGACGCCTTCGCCGCGGCCACCGCGTCGTGCGCGTTGATCGCCTTGTCCATGCGGTACTCCGCCCAACTCCCCAGAAACAACGGCACCGTGAACCCAAACAGCAACAAGGCCGCCGCCGCCCCCATCCCGGGAAGAAGCCGAGCCACGCCCATAGACACGGGGGTCCGTTTCCAGACCCCGGCGTGCACCCCCCGGCCGTCCAACGCGCCGATCACCATCAGAAACACCAGCCCGTTCGCCGTGATATGGAAATTGAAATCAAAGACCGCCTGCACCAACCCCGCGGACATCACCGCCAGCATCGTGATTGGGATCATGGCCTTGCCTTCTTCCGGCTCTCGCAGGGCGCGGATCAACCACCGAACCATCACCCAGACAAGTCCGCCCAGCATGAGCAGAAACATCCCCCACCCATATTCCGCCAACACATGCAGAAATTCATTGTGGGCATAATTCATGTAAATCGACGAAACCGAAAACGCCTCCCGGTACGGTTCGAAGGCATGCCGGAACACGCCCGGCCCCACGCCAAAAAGTCCTTCTTCCCGAATCATCGTCCACGTATCCGGCCAGAATTGGGAAAACCGGATATTCCCCCGCATCGCCTCCAGCATTCGGGTACGGAACGGCTGATAGCCGAACCACATGCCCGCGAACAACACGCCGCCTCCGCCCGCGAGACCGACACCGGCGGCCAGCGTCGCTTTCCAGCCCCGGCGCAAAAATTTCAAAAGAATCACAGTTCCGACTCCCACGAAAATACCCAACACCCCCGAGCGGGACACCGACAACGCCGCGGCCGGCGTCCCGATCACCAGACTATACCCCGCCAGCAACTTCAACGGGAGTTTCACCCCGGGCGTCGCCAACACGGCCACCGCCGTCACCAACGCCATTTGCAGCAGATGGGCGAAATGGTTCGGGCAAATGTAGGTTCCGCTCGCCCGATCGCCATAACTTTCGGGACGAGGAAGCCACAACACCACGTTCAACTCGTTCCAGTGCAGCCACAACGCGTACATGGACTCCGCCACCGCCGCGATCAGAAGTCCGAACACCACGCCCTTCCAGGCATCGCGGCGATTACACAAATCCGAAAACACGATGTAGGCCAAGAGACCCGCGGCCACCTGAAACGCCTCCGTCCAGGCCTGATACGGGACGCCGGGGGCGATCAACGCCCGAACGAGAATGTATCCCGCCACCCCCGCCAAC